>Ga0209309_10001106_pt1 | contig 28100 bp, 22 predicted proteins | sample COGITO_mtgs_1204_2_FD_184807 | JGI IMG/M metagenome (GOLD analysis project Ga0209309, IMG submission 184807) | Pelagic marine microbial communities from North Sea - COGITO_mtgs_120412 (SPAdes) (version 2) | ecosystem: Environmental > Aquatic > Marine > Epipelagic ... | reverse complement strand
AAATTCTGAAGAAGTTCTTTTAGGAAATGATGTAGATTTAATGGATTTATTAAATCAGAAAAGCAGATAAATTGTAAGTAAAGCCTTTATTTTGCGTACTCAACATTAGCTTTTGCGCAAAATGCCTCAAGACAAATCTAATTTTCTGAATGCCTGAGATCATTAAAGTTATTATTCCCGCTTATAACGAAGCAGATTCTATTGCAAAAGTAATTGCTGAAATTCCGGATTTTGTTGATGAAATTATCGTAGTCAGTAATAATTCTACAGACAAGACCGAAGAAAATGCTGCTCAAGCCGGTGCTACGGTACTCAAAGAAAATAGAAAAGGTTATGGTTATGCCTGTTTAAAAGGCATGGATTATATTTCAAACCTAGAAATTAAGCCGGATATCATTGTTTTTCTGGATGGAGATTACAGCGATTTCCCTTCAGAAATGGATAAGATCATCGCACCTATTATTAATGATAATATAGATATGGTTATAGGCGCGAGAGTAAGATCTCTGCGCGAACCGGGATCTATGACCTTCCCTCAACGTTTCGGAAATAAATTGGCTACGACATTGATGAAATTGTTCTTCAATGCAAGTTTCACCGATCTTGGTCCTTTTAGAGCTATAAAATATGACAAACTACTTCAGCTTAACATGCAGGATAAAACCTATGGCTGGACGGTAGAAATGCAGCTAAAAGCCATCAGGCAAAAATTCTCGTATATAGAAGTTCCTGTACATTATAAAAATCGAATAGGAGTTTCAAAAGTTTCAGGAACTGTGAAAGGTGCTATCTTTGCAGGTGTGAAAATATTAGGTTGGATTTTTAAATACAGTATTAAATAATGGAGTTTGCGATCATCATCATCTACACCATTGCCCTATTACTGATCTTGCTCTATAGTTTTTCTCAGTTAAGCCTTCTTTTTAATTATTTAAGATCTAAAAAACAACCGGATACTTCTTTAAAATTCGATCTTTCCATAGCCGAAGAAATTCCAAAAGTTACCATTCAACTTCCTGTATATAATGAGCTGTATGTAATGGAACGGCTTTTAGATAATATTTCGAAAATTGAATATCCTAAAGATAAATTGGAAATTCAGGTCTTGGATGATTCTACAGATGAGTCGGTAAAGATGATCTCCGATAAGATCTTGGAATTACAACAAACAGGGCTCGATATTCAACATATTCAAAGGCTTGATAGAACTGGATTTAAAGCCGGAGCATTAAAAGAAGGTTTGAAGATCGCAAAAGGAGAATTTATTGCCATTTTTGATTCAGACTTCTTACCTCAACCCAATTGGTTGTTACAAACCGTGCCATATTTTAAAGATCCAAATGTGGGTGTAGTTCAAACCCGTTGGGGCCATATCAATAGAAATTATTCGCTTTTAACCAAAATTCAAGCATTTGCACTCGATTTTCATTTTATTCTGGAGCAAACCGGAAGAAACTTCGGAAAGCATTTTATCAATTTTAATGGAACGGCCGGAATCTGGAGAAAAGCATGTATTATGGATGCCGGAAACTGGAGCGGAGATACGTTAACTGAAGATCTTGACCTTAGCTATCGAGCTCAGTTAAAGAATTGGAAATTCAAATATCTGGAAGATGTAGAAACTCCTGCAGAATTACCGATTGCTATTAGTGCGGCGAAATCCCAACAATTTAGATGGAACAAGGGAGCAGCTGAAAACTTTCAGAAGAATTATGGCAAACTCCTACATGATAAAAATTTGAGTGCAGGCACTAAATTTCACGGATTTTTCCATTTGCTCAACTCAAGTATGTTCTTGCTGGTGATCTTATTAGCGGTTTTAAGCATTCCTGTGTTATACATTAAAAATTCCAACCCTCAATTTAGCTGGTATTTTAATGTCATTGCTTTTTTCGCCATTAGTACCTTGATATTTTTTGTTTGTTATTTAGTCACTTATATGAAGATACACGGAAGCTCCTTCAAAAATTTCTTCAGATTTATTGGGATGTTTATTACATTCTTTTCGATTGCTATGGGATTTTCTGTTCATAATTCACTTGCCGTTTTGGAAGGTCATTTTGGAAAGAAAAGTGAGTTTATAAGAACCCCAAAATTCAACGTGAATGATATTAAAAACTCCTGGAAAGCGAATAAATATCTAACCAATAGTCTTTCCTTAAGCACTTTTATTGAGGCAGCGCTTTGGTTGTATTTTGGCTTCGGAATTTATAGTGCTTTTGTTCTTCAAGATTTTGGATTGATCGTATTTCATCTAATGCTTTTTGCAGGGTTTGGCTTTGTCGCTTTTAAATCTATTTTCAGCAAAATATAACCTATGGATTCTTTAACTCAAATAGTATTAGGCGCTGCAATTGGAGAAGCGGTGTTAGGAAAAAAGGTTGGAAATAAAGCGATGTTATATGGCGCTATAGCAGGGACCATTCCAGACTTAGATTCCTTTGCTCCATTATTTACAGATACTTTAACTGCCATTGAAATTCATAGAGGATTTTCACATTCTATCTTGTTTTCAATCCTTTTTGCTCCAATATTTGGTTGGCTCATTTCAAAAATTGAAAAGAAAGCTGACGCACATTGGAAAGATTGGTCATGGTTGATGTTTTGGAGCTTAATAACGCATCCGCTTTTAGATGCCCATACCACCTGGGGCACGCAACTTTTCTGGCCATTAGATCTTAGGTTAGCTTACAAGAATATCTTTGTTATAGATCCGCTTTACACCGTGCCATTCTTGATCTTCTTAATATTAGCCTTCAGAGCTAAGAAAGGATCTTTAAAAAGAAGGAAGTATAACAACTTAGGATTGATTATTAGTAGTATTTATATGATCTGCACCATCGGCTTGAAAGCGTACACATATTTCAAATTTGAAAGTGCTTTAGAGGAGCAAGATATTTCTTATAACCAAATTCAGACTAGGCCAAGCCCATTTAATACCATTATGTGGTCTGCCAATGTAGAAGTTGAAGATGCATATCTACTTGCAGATTATTCAATTTTAGATACCAAGCCTATAGAATTTAAACGCATTCCGAAGAATCATGATTTGGTAAATGATTTTAAAGATGAAAAAGATCTTGACCGGATTATTGCTATTTCACAAGGCTGGTATACCATTGCCAAAAGAGATGAAACTTTATATTTTAATGATCTTCGTTTTGGAGCTTATAACATAAATGCTGCAGATCCAAAATTTGTCTTTAGTTATAAGTTGAAAGGAAAAGCAGGGGAACTGAAGGTAGAAGAAGTTCCCCGTGATCCTGAAAATGCTAAAAAAGTTTTTAGCAACTTAGCTAGTCGAGTGTTTGGAAATTGAAGCTTTTTTTAAAAGACTTTAAATAAAAAACCTCAAATCGCTAAGAAATGAGGTTTTCTATTGATCTAATTAGAGCTTTTAATATTTCTTGATCTTAATAATTGGTGGCTCAGTTCCTTGTTGTGAAACATCAATATTTATATTACCTCCACTTTTAACCAATTTTATAGCTTCATCTAAGGCTATCTTTTTTCCTTCAAAATAAAAGACTCCGCCTTCTTTAGCTAATTGCTTAAAATGTACTGTTGGCTCTGGTGGTGGCGGTGGTGGCAAAGGTGTACCTTCTTTCTGCATTTCCATTTCCATACGTTTCATTTCACGCTCTGCTCTCTTCATTTCTAACTCATGCCTTTGCATTTCTTGCTGCATTCTTTCTTCATCTTTATTTGCCCTTTCCAGTTCACGCTCATGTCTTTCCATTTCTCTTTCCTGACGCTCCATTTCTCGTTCAGCAGCTCTCATCGTGCGTTCTTCTGTTCTAATTTCATCTTCCGCACTTCTCATCTTACGTTCTTCAATTCTAACTTCACGCTCCATTTCTCGTTGCTTATCTAAAGAAGCCCTTTCTGGATGTGGTGGTGCAGGAGGTGGCGGTGGCGGAACTATATTCTGAAGATCATCTCCTTGAGTTGGTCTTGGCGGAGCTGGAGCATTTTTAGGAACGATGATCTCTGGAAATTTTTCAGATTGCGCTCGTTGCTCCTTGGTCATTCTATCAAAAATATAAACCATTCTCTTAAGTTCATCTCTAGAGATCGTTCGCTCTTCTCTAGCTAAAGCATTATACTTTTTAGCAAGTTTATTGTACTCCTTTACCATTTTAGGAGTAGCTTTTTCCTGTTGTAAAATGTAATTCTCTGGATCTTGATTAACCTGATCGCTGTTCACCACTGTATCTATGGGCACTACTTTTTTGGTAGTAAAACTAAATAACATAAGTGCCAGCAATGGCAATAGCAATAAGCTTTTGAGCAATATGCTTTTTCTTGAGGTTTGTGTTTTCATAACTGTAAATCGTTTTTTGATTGATGAATAATTAATGGCACTTGCCAATTGATAACCCGTTGGCTCCGAAAAATGCTCGGGTGATGAAAATGCCAACAGAATTTTTTGATAATTTGAACGCGCTACCCCTTGTTGGATCACTGCTCGATCTGCAAGAAATTCGTGGTTAAGCTTTATAGCATGTTTTATAAAATAGATTATCGGATTAAACCAAACCAGAACCTGTAAAAACTCTATGAATAGAATATCCAAACTGTGATATTGTTCTGAATGGGCTTTTTCATGTACCAATACTTCGTTGGGAATATCATTATTTTCGAACCTTCTTTTATTCAGAAATATATAACTGAAAAAAGTATGTGGCTCTACGTTGAACTTCAGTAAGACATTGATGAGTCCGTTTGCTTTTACTTTTGGGTTTCGAAGTATTCTAAAATTGATACTGATAAGATTCTTGATGAATTTAATTCCGAAGAAAACAACTCCAAGAAAATACACACCCCATAAAAGTTGAGTCCAATTAAAACTTTCAACAGAACTTGTGGTGAAATTGGTAATTATTGCGGAAGAATTCTCCACTAAACCTGCTGCTTGTTCTACTTTCACATATTCATAAAAAGTGATTAATGGAATTACTGCTGATAAGACCAGTGCACACAAAAGATAAATTCTTTTAAAAGTATGCATACTAGCATTCTCCAATAAGATCTTATAGAACATATAGAAAATACTTAAACAAGCCGCCGATTTTAGAAAGAATATTTCCATGAGCTATTTCTTTTCGATTTCAGAATCTATAATGCTTTTAAGATCTTCCAATTCTTCTTTAGATAGATTGGTTTCTTTGGTAAAGAAAGATGCAAATTGAGAGGCAGAATCATTAAAAAAATTCTTTATAAGTCCGTTTACTTGCTTAGAAAAATAATCTTTCTTCTTCACCAATGGAAAATATTCTCTAGATCTTCCCAATTGCTTATAATCTACAAAATTCTTATCCTGCATTCTTTTTAAAAGAGTAGCAACGGTGGTAGTTGCAGGTTTAGGATCTTCATAAGCATCTATAAGATCTTTCATAAAGGCCTTTTCCTGTTTCCACAGAATTTGCATAAGTTGCTCTTCAGCTTTAGATAATTGCATGAGATAGAATTGATTACACTTAACTCTACAAATGTAGAATAAATATTTAATTCTACAAACATAGAGCAAATTATTTTTCAGAATTAAGCCATTTTTGCTTTGTCTCAAAAATGTATCTTTGCCTTCTAAAACAAATACAATGAGCCTGGAACAAGAGTTATTTCAAAGAAGTGGATCACAATGTGAATTATGTACCGCTTCAGACAATTTAGAAGTTTATGAAATACCAGATTCCCCTAAAGATGCTGAGAATAGCATTTTGATCTGTGGAACTTGTAAAGAACAAATCGAAGATCCGGAGAAAGTAGATGCTAATCATTGGAGATGTTTGAATGACAGTATGTGGAGTCCAGTTCCGGCGGTGCAGGTAATGTCTTGGAGAATGCTTACAAGATTAAAATCTTTAGGATGGCCTCAAGATCTTTTAGACATGATGTATATGGAAGATGAAGTGAAGGAATGGGCTAAATCTTCTATTGCTGCAGATCCTTCTGCGAAAAGCATAGTACATAGAGACAGCAATGGCGTAATTTTAGAAGCCGGAGATAATGTAGTGCTTATTAAAGATCTTAAAGTTAAAGGTAGCAGCATGGTTGCAAAACAAGGAACTGCCGTAAGACGTATCTCTTTAGATCATGAAAATGAAGAATATATTGAAGGTAAAGTTGATGGGCAACAAATTGTGATCATCACTAAATATGTAAAGAAATTATAACGTAGAATCTATATCATAAAAAAAGCCGATGCAGTAAACTGGATCGGCTTTTTGCTTATTCTATTTTCGGATTATTTCTTACTTAATTTTGTGAAATGTTGGAAGAATAAAGGAATAGTCTGAATTCCTTTTAAGTAATTCCAAACTCCAAAATGTTCATTTGGCGAATGAATCGCATCGGTGTCCAACCCAAATCCCATTAAGATAGTTTTACTTTGAAGTTCTTTTTCAAATAAAGCTACGATTGGAATACTTCCTCCACTTCTCTGTGGAATTGGATCTTTTCCAAAAGCTTCTTTATAAGCATCGTTAGCTGCCTGATATTCCATCGTATCTATAGGAGTTACATACGCTTGCCCACCATGATGAGCGTTCACTTTAACTCGCACTCCTTTAGGCGCTATAGACTCAAAATGCTTTTTAAATAATTCGCTTATCTCTTTCCAGTCTTGATCTGGTACCAACCTCATAGAGATCTTAGCAAAAGCTTTTCCTGGAAGTACTGTTTTTGCTCCTTCTCCAGTATAACCACCCCAAATTCCATTTACATCTAACGTAGGTCTTATGGAAGCACGTTCTAAGGTAGAATAACCTTTTTCGCCATATACATCGTCTATATCTAGCTTTTCTTTATACTCTTCAAGATCGAAAGGCGCTTCTGCCATTTTATCTCTTTCTTCTTTGCTTAACTCTTCCACTTTATCATAAAAACCAGGAATGGTAATATGATTGTTTTCATCCTGAAGAGAAGCTATCATTTTAGCCAACACATTAATTGGGTTTGCCACAGCTCCTCCATACAATCCACTATGTAGATCGCGGTTTGGCCCTGTAACTTCCACTTCCATATAGCTCAATCCGCGAAGACCGGTAGTAATAGAAGGCACATCTTTAGCGATCATTCCGGTATCTGAGATCAAGATCACATCATTAGAAAGCTTTTCCTTATTCTTAGAAATAAACCAACCTAAACTTTCACTTCCAACTTCTTCTTCTCCTTCTATCATGAACTTTACGTTACATGGTAAAGCATCATTCTTGGTCATATACTCCAAGGCTTTCACATGCATATACATCTGCCCTTTATCATCACAAGCTCCACGAGCAAAGATGGCACCTTCAGGATGGATCTTAGTTTTCTTTATAACAGGCTCAAATGGTGGACTTTCCCATAAATTGATAGGATCTGGCGGTTGCACGTCGTAATGTCCATAAACTAGCACCGTTGGTAAATTTTTATCTATAATTTTCTCTCCGTAAACAATTGGATAACCGGGAGTTTCACAAATTTCAACTTTATCACATCCGGCCTCTTCAAGACTTTTCTTTACAGCATCGGCTGTATTTAAGACATCTTTCTTATAGGCCGGATCTGCACTTATGGATGGAATCTTCAGAAGATCAATAAGTTCCTGAATGAATCTATCCTTATTTTCTTCCACATAACTTTTTACATCTTTCATCTACAATTTTTTGAATTTAGGTAAAGATAATAAATTGATATTTTTTTTCAGAATTATTTGAATATTGAAACATTTATGTATATTTGCAGCCGCTTATCAAGGTAAGTGGGTTTTACAACGAGTCCTAAGTGTTGTAAAATAAAAATGCGGGCGTGGTGGAATTGGTAGACACGCTAGACTTAGGACATAGCGAAATAAAAAACGTTAAAATATTAAAATGCGGGCGTGGTGGAATTGGTAGACACGTCAGACTTAGGATCTGATGCCGCGAGGTGTGGGAGTTCGAGTCTCCCCGCCCGTACAAAAGCCGAAGAGAAATCTTCGGCTTTTTTCATTAAAAAAACAGTCGAAAAAAATGTCAGGTACAACATAGGTACAACATTTTGCTATTTTGAAGACAACATTCCTATTGATATTAAATCAATTCATTTGTCATTTATCTTTATGAATTACCAGTTAGGATAATAAATTCTGCAAAAACACAACCCTTTTTTCTTCGGAAGGGGAGTTTATTATCATACAATATAACCGCAATTTAAACTCGTAAAATACTTCCATCAAAAGACTACGGCATAAAACCATCGCTTCTTCCAACGCTTATTTATTCCGTTTCCTTTTGAGCCAAGATTTTATCTTCCGTTTGGTTCCTGCTTAAATATTGTTTAATCTAAAATTTAAGTATTATGACAACAAAAGCAGTTAAAACCAGAAAGAACGGTAAAGCGAATGCTACCGTCAAAAAGAATGTGAAAGAGAAATTGACCCAGAATGTAATTGGGCTTCAAATTCAAAATCTGAACATTGAGAAGGTCGTTCCAGACCCGACACAACCCAGAAAGACTTTTAATGAAAAGTTTTTAGAAGAGCTTTCAGAAAGTATCAAAAAGCACGGAGTACTTCAACCCATCACGGTACGAAAGTCCGGAAATGAACATATTATCGTAATGGGCGAACGTCGCTATCGTGCCAGTAAGTTGGCAAATATGGAAACTATTCCGTGTATTATAAGGAAATATGAAAACAACGACATCTTGGAAATTCAGATTATCGAGAATCTACAGAGACAAGATGTTGAACCCACAGAGGAAGCAGATGCTATCGCTTATTTAAGTGAAAAATACTCTGCTACGGAAATAGCAAAGCGATTGGGCAGAAGCGAAAATTTTATAAGACAACGCTTGAAATTAGCTGGACTTATTGAAGGTTTCAAGAATTTTGTTCGTAATGGAGAAATGACAATTTCGCTTGGCGTAGGTGTGGCACTTTTCGAACCTGAAGAACAGCAGATGATGATGGAAACGATGGGCGAAGATTTCAATGCCCATCAGATAAATAGAATGATTAAGGACCAGACCTATGATTTGGATAAAGCACCTTTTGATGTAGAAGACAAAAAACTGGTAGCGAAAGCAGGGGCTTGTATTGAGTGTCCGTTCAATGCGGCAAATCAAGGTAATTTGTTTGGGGATGGTAAAATGGTCTGTACAAAATCAGCTTGCTACGAGACCAAGAAAAGTAAGTCGTTCTTGAGCTTGATTGAAAAATCAAAGCAAGAGAACATCCTGCTGATTCCTGAAATACGAAAGTATTGGGCAGATGACGAAAACAATCAGCTTATCATTTCCCAATTGGAAAAAAATGGATTGAAGGTCTATCTTTTGGACGATGTTGAAATTCTTGAAAAGCCAATTAAGCCTACTTTAGAAGCTATCAAAGTAGAATTTCGTCATTATGACCATACGGATGATGAATTGAATGAAGAACTAAAACAGTCTATTGAGGCCTATACTTTAGAATTGGAAAAATACAATTCAGCTGAAGAAATTGGATTTGTCAATGGCATCGTATTCCATCCGGAATCTTACAGACACAAAGAAGTGTTCATTAAGATTATCGAAGAATCTGAAAATGAAGGGGAAGTACATTCAGTACCATTATCCAACAGAAAAATGGACGATTGTACCCCAGATGAACAAATCATCAAAATCAACGAAAGGGAAATTCGCAAGAAGCAAATCGAGAACAACAAGCAATTTGAAGAAGTTGTCGAAATGATTAGAGAGACCAAGTATATCGAAACAAAGAAAACGCTTTCGGTAGATGAAATGGTGGCTTTCTCAATTTCGCTCTACGAAAACAATGTGGATTATATGGGCCAACAAAAATACTTTTCGGGATTGTTAGGCGATACGTCTAAAATGACCAGAATTGAAATTGTTGAAAGTTTCAGAAAGAATTTCAAAAAGGAAATTTTTCACAAGCTGATTAGGTACATACTCACAAAACAAGTTCATTTTGGGGAAAGTAACCATACAAATAGCTTGACTAATATTTCTTTTTACAACGCAATGCAGGGTTATTATAAAACCAAAATTGCAGACATCGAAAAGGAATATACCGAAAACAGAGATAAACGTGAAAACCGTTTGAAAGAGCGAATAGAAAATCTTGAAAAAGAAATTCAGGAATTGAAAGATTAGCTTTCGTTGTCAGAAGAGGGGTCAGCATTTGTGCTGGCTCTTCTTTTTTTTAATGATTTTTCACACAAAAACGTATTGTTAATTAAATTAGAAACTGTTCTATAGATTCAAATTGATGTTTCGGTAAATTTCAACTATATTTAGAGCCAATTTTAACTAAAAACTATTAGGCACAATTAATTTCATTCTGATAATTTGAAAGTGCTAGCTATACTTTGAGAACTTTTGAATTAGAAGAAATAAGATTAATTCTTGAACACGCACCTAGTGTTAAGATTTTGAAATCCCGTAATCGGGAGCTCATACTACTATTTCTTATATCCACTTTTCCCGATACAAGTAAAAGTCACCCCTACGATTTTCTACATACCAAACTTGCAGACCATCTGGAAAGTATTCAACTGGAGGAAGACGATGAGAATGATTTGCAATTTGCTGATAGTTATGAAATTAAGGCCAACAAGCTACTTAAACGTTGGACCCGAATGGGTTTTCTAACAAGTTTTAGAAACGAAAACGGTTCGGATTACTACCAACTCACTAATCATACTACCAAAACACTTATTTGGTTAGAAAGTCTTAAGAAGAAAGAATTTGTTGGTACAGAATCCAAATTCAAAGAGGTCTTCAATCAATTAAAAGAACTTGTAGAATGGACTAATGATGATGTAGAAAAACGGATAGAAATCCTAGAAGATAGAAAGCGCGAAATTGAAAAGGAGATTAACGACCTAAAGATAAGTGGTACGGTAGATACTTTCCAAGAATATGAAATAATCCCAAGATTTCAAAATATCAATGATACAGCAAAAGAGCTTCTTTCTGATTTTAAAGAAGTTGAGTTGAATTTTAAAGATATTTCAAAAGAAATTTATCTTAAACATACCAACACGTCATTATCAAAGAAGGATGTGTTGACATTTACTTTTGATGCTATCGACAAACTAAAAAAAAGTCATCAGGGAAAAAGTTTTTACGCATTTTGGCAATTTCTTATAGATAGAGGGCTAAAGTCAGAATGGAATAAGTTAATAGAAGAGCTTTTAGTTAATTTAAGGGAAAAAAGAATTGAAATTGATGATGATTTCCTACTTGGTATAAAAAATAATCTTTTCGAAACGGGCTTGCAGGTCTATCGGGCAAATGACAAGATGGCCGAAAAAGTGAGTAATATTATTAGGGAAAGTGATTCACTCAACAAAGAAAGCCTTAAGAAGCTTTTAGCCGAAATCAAAAATCTACTTATACGGTCCAGTAAACAATCTAAAACCCCAGACATATCACTATTGCTGGAAGGAGAACCTGAAATTGAATTGAATTTTGATAAGCGATTGACTCTTGAAAAGAAAAGGAGCAGAAGTTATGACCAGCGTCCTAAAGTCAATGACAAGAATATAGAAGAATCAAATCAATTTAAAAAAATTGCTAGTAAACGTCCAGTCAGCAAAAAAATGCTCAATGATAATATTGCTAACGTAATCAAAGAGAAAGGTCAGGCATCCCTTGCAGAAATCATTCAAGAAAGCGGTGGTATAAATCAAGGTCTTCCAGAGGTCTTCGGTTACTTCAGTGTATTGAAGAATTTTAAACACACGTTCAATGATAAAAAGGAGATTCAGATTTTATTTGATAAAACCGAAAATAAAACCATAAAAATCCCAGAAATTATAATTACAAAATGAGTGGATTAAAATCAAATTTAGAAGAGTATTCGTTGGCAGTAGTCAGGTTGCTCAAAGGCACTGTTAATAGCAGTGATACCGTGTGGGATGATGTCTTGCTTTATAGAACAGCAATCCAAAAGTATGTAAATGTTATTGGGTTGGAACTTATCATAAAAGAAAATGACGGCTATGCATTTCTCAAACAGTTTGATATTGACGATGACGACAACACTATTGGTTTAGTTTCTCGGAAGCAAGTTGGATTTGAAACATCGGTACTGCTTGTAGTTTTGAGGCAAATACTGGAAGACTTCGAAAATAACCCAACAGATTTTAGCGGATCTGAAAAATATATCGATAGAGAAGAATTAATTGACCAGATTGAATTATTCCTACCTGAAAAATACGATAAAATAGCATATATAAAAGACTTAGAAAATTATATTAAAAGAATAGAGATGCTAGGTTACATAAAAAAGGTGGATGCGGACGAGAACAATGTTCGTTACAGAATACATAAAATTATTAAGGAAAAAGTGAATATTGATACTTTGGAAGAATTTAAAACAAAATTGAATGAGTATGTTGAGTCTATTTAGTACAAGGTCTGATACATCCGGATTTCGGCTCGATTGTTTAGAAGTATTTAATTGGGGAACTTTTGATGATGAAATCATAAAAATTGCACCAAAAGGAAACAATTCATTGCTTACAGGAGCTAATGGGTCAGGAAAGACAACGTTTATAGATGCTCTCTTGACATTGCTTGTGCCTCAAAAAAAAGACAGATTTTACAATCAATCCTCTGGTGCAGAAAAAAAAGGAGACCGTACTGAAGAAAGTTATGTTTTAGGTAATTACGGAACGATTTTGAAAGATGGTGCTAGTGCCGCAACTGCACAGCGATTGAGAAGCAAAGACACCTACTCTATCTTATTGGCTTCGTTTAGCAATACAGACCAGCGCACAGTAACACTTTTTCAATTAAGATGGTTTTCAGGGAATGAAATGAAACGTAGTTTCGGTATTGCTCACGTACCATTATCGATTGAAGGTCATTTTCCAAAGTTTGATGATAAGAATCTCTGGAAACATAGATTAGAGCAGGAATTCAATACAAATACTTCAAAAAATAAAATTGAATTTTTTGACAACTATCCTTCTAAATATGCAAAACGTTTAGTTGGAATTCTAGGAATGAAATCTTTAAAAGCATTAAAACTATTTAATCAAACCGTTGGTATAAAGGTACTGGAAGATTTAGATGGTTTTATTAGAATCAATATGCTTAATGATAAGGAGCCAGAAACGAGATATATTGAACTGCACAATAGCTTTGTAACCTTGCGTAGTGCAAAAAACAAAATAGATAAAACGAAAGAGCAACTCAAACAACTTGAACCTATCAGCAATCTTGCAACTAAATTAGCCGACAAGAATGCTCTTAAAGAAAAGCTTGTTAATTCTAGAGATTTGGCAGTGCTCTGGTTTTCAAAAAAGGGGAATGAACTTTTTTTGGATGAGAAAAAGCAACTTGAAACACTCAAAAAAGATACTGAATCCCAATTAGATGTTCTAGAAGATGAGGAGAATATATTACGAGAGGATCTAGCTGTTTTAACACAGCAAATACAGAATGACGAGATAAGTGCTCAAATAGATAAGTTAACCAAGGATATCAAGAATATCGATATAAAAAGATCAGAGAGACAAAGAAAACTTGATTTATATAATTTATTATCTAGAGACTTAAGCCTCGAAGAAAACCCAACTGCAATTTCTTTCAAGGACAACAAAAAGAATGCAGAAAAAAAAGCTATAGATACTGATAAACGAAGAACTTCGAGTATTGAGGAAAAATCTTCGCTGGATACAGAAATATCCAATATTGGTATCGAAATAGAAGAAATAGTTGAAACTATAAACACGCTACGAAAAAACGATAACAATATTTCTGGTCGTGTTACATCTATACGCGATGAAATCTTGGCTATAACAGGTGCAGCTAAAAAAGAAATTCCATTTATAGGAGAACTTATAAAGGTTGCGGATAATCAGGCAGAATGGCAACCTTCCATAGAAAAGGTGCTTCACTCATTTGCACTCCGGTTAATTGTTCCAGAGAAGCACTACCAAGCCGTCAATAAATATGTGAATGATACAGATTTAAAGGGTAAAATCACTTATTTACGATACAGGGATTCTTTTTCGTTGAAACCTCTAAATTCACTTTCAGACGAAAATGAACTGATAAGTAAGCTGCAATTCAAAATTGATTCGCCTTATGCTGACTTTATTGAATACAATATACAGTCTCGGTACAATTATTTGTGTGCTGATGATATGAATGCTTTTGCGAAAGCTGAAAAAGCAATTACTATAAAGGGTCTTATAAAAAGGGGAAAAGGAAATCACGAAAAGGATGACCGACCACACATTAATTCCAAAAACAATTTTGTATTGGGCTGGGATAATAAAGCTAAAATAAAATCTTTACAAGAAAACTATTCCAAACTTCAAGAGAAGAACGCTAAAGCTGTTGAAAAACGAAAATCCTTGGAGACGTCGATTAAGGATTTAGGAGTGCTAAATAAAAATTACAACAAACTTCTAGATGGCTACCCTGAATTCGATGAGATAGATTGGAAGAAATATGCATTGGAAATTCAAGAGATAAAAGATACAATACAAAAGCTTGAAGATGGTAATGATAAGGCAAAAGCATTAAGGGAACAAAAGGTTAGATTAGAAAAGGACATTAAAAGTAAAGTAGCAGATAAAAAACCAAAATCTGAAAAAGTCTTTAATATCAACCGTGAGTTAAAAGAAATAGATAAAGAACTCGGTGTGTTTAAAACTCAAATAGAAATGCTCTCTGAAACCGATATTGACTTATCAAATTTTGATACTTCAAGTCCATCATTAAAAGTCTTAAGTTTTAAAAATTTCCAAAACACAAGATCATCATTTCAAGAGGAGAACCTCAAGGTAATAACCGAAGTAAGTGAAGAAATTACAGAAGTTAAATCGAAAGTGATTCCTAAAATAGCAGCTTTTAAAAGTCCTGACAGGAAAATACTTGAACAGTTTCCAGATTGGGGATCAGATGTCAGTGAGCTAACCAGTAATCTCGACCATCTTTACCAATATCAGGATCTTTACAAACAATTAGAAGATGAAGATTTACCGAGCTTTCAAACCAAATTTGACACCTATTTGGAGGATACGCTCATTGATAAAGTTGGAGCTTTCAATTTCTTTTTTGAAAAGTGGACAGAGGAAATTAAAAAGACCATCAAAACACTCAACGCTTCTCTTCACGCTATTGATTTTGAAGCCGCACCTATGAAAACATATATTCAGTTATCTGAAAGAATGGCGTTATCTGAACAAGCTGAAGATTTCAGAAAATTACTGCACGAAGCTTTGCCTGACGTTTCACAAATTACGACGACCGAATTAAAGCGAAATCACTTTGAAAATTTTATAGAGCCACTTATTGAACGTTTAGAGGATGAAAAATGGCGAAAGTTAGCCTTGGATGTTCGTTTTTGGTATAAGTACAGAGCCGAAGAATTTGCACGAGGAGATGACCATAAACTCGCCACCTATGAAAGTATGAGCCATAGGTCTGGAGGTCAAAAGGCCCAATTGACCTATACGATTTTAGGTGCTGCAATTGCCTATCAATTTGGTTTGACATCACAAGGACTTGAATCAAATTCTTTTAGATTTGTTGCTATTGACGAGGCATTTAAAGCACAAGATCAGGACAAATCAGAATATCTGTTGAAGTTGTGTGAACAGTTACATCTTCAAGTCTTGGTGGTAACTCCTAGTGATAATATAGAAATAGTTGAACCATATATATCATATGTTCATTTTACGGAAATTGAAAAAGGCAAAAAGAGTTCCCTTTATGATATGCCAATAGAGCAGTTTCAGAAGGAAAAAGAAAAATATTTAGGTTTAGAATGATATCATCAACTCAAATAAAAAAGAAGGCAACAGGCAGTTATGCTTTGTTTTTATCATCGCTGATAACCCAAGAGAATATTTTCCCTTTAGAAATTCGAGGAAATAAATCCCCTGGGAAAACACTCGAAATTTACAGGAAGGATATGGATGATTTGTTATCATCCTCAAAAACCAATAAAAAATACGCTTATACCATCGATTGTGTTAAGACTAAAACGAGATTCATAGGCTCACAAAGTCTTCCTAAACGAATCTATTTTTCCGATGAACAGGATTATGTAGGGTATTTGAATAAAATTAGTGAGGTCAAACATTTCAAAGAGATATTGGACAGAACTTTGTCCCTATTTCCCCAACTAAAAGATTGGTTGGTTAAGCACCCATTAAAAGTAACTGCTAATCTGGAGCAATGGGAAGACATACTTAAAGTGGTCAACTACTTCCATTCGAGCCCTAATCCTAATCTTTTTATACGGGAACTTCCCATTAAGGTTCATACTAAATTTATTGAAAGGAATAGATGGATTATATGGGAGCTTTTGGATATTATTATTCACGATAGTTTAAATACGGACGAACAGAAACACTTCGAGTCGAGATTCAACTTAAAGTTTAACGAATCATTGGTTCGTTTTAGGTTGCTTGATATTAAGATTGCTCAAAACTTCTTTTCAGGATTGGAAGATTTAACGGTAAAAATTAGTGATTTTTCCAATCTTACCTTGCCCCTTAAGAGAATTCTCATAGTAGAAAATTTAATGAACCTACTAACACTTCCAAGTATGCCCAATACTATGGCGATATTTGGTAAAGGGTATAATGTGTTATCGCTAAAAAATATCGATTGGTTGAAAAACTGCGATATAGTGTATTGGGGAGATTTAGATGTTCAAGGATTTGAAATACTTTCTGCTTTCCGTGGTTACTATCATCAAACCAAAAGTGTAATGATGGATAAAAACACTTTTGACCATTTTTTCGAAGATGATTTTGGCGTTTTATCAAAAATAGTAAATCTTCCGAATCTTAATGTAGCGGAACAAAGTATGCACAAATTGCTTTATCAAAATAACTGGCGTCTTGAACAGGAAAAAATCCCAATGGATTATACGCTAATTCAACTTAACAAATTAATCAAAGAACTTTAAGCCCAATGTTTATATCTAATGTATCAATCGTCAATTATAAAAGTTTCAAGAATACTAAATTTTCGTTCAAAGAGGGTATCAATACAATTATAGGCGAAAATGGGTCGGGAAAAACCAACCTATTTAGAGCCATTCGATTGCTACTGGATGATAACCTTTTGAGGATGTCTTATAAGCTAAATGAAGATGATTTTAATAGACATTTAGGACCATTTCAAGGGCATTGGATAATCATAAGCATTGAGTTTAGCGACCTGTCGCCCGACGAAGAGATACAGTCTTTATTTATTCACGGAACTGGAGATGCAGCACAAGAAACCTTGACAAAAGCAACCTATACACTTCTTTTCAGACCTAAACCCGATGTGCGCCTTCGATTATCCGAACTGGATGAAGGCGATACCGAAGGGATGAATGCAATCTTAAGTGCTTTATCCATTGACGACTATGAAACTAAATTTACGGGTAAGAGTACGGTAAATTTCAATGATGAAGATGTTTACAAGGACATAGTAGGAGATTTTGAAACTGTTAAGTTCCGCTTTCCGGATGACGCTTCCAAGATTGGAGTTCTAATTCCACATCAACTTTCTATTTCTAGGGAAATATCATTCACTTTTATCCAGGCATTAAGAGATGTTGTTTCCGATTTTCATAATAATAGAACAAATCCATTATTGACATTACTGAAGGCTAAAAGTGAAGAAATTGATGAAGATGATTATGCCAATATTTCAGAGCAGGTTTTGGCATTGAATCAGTCTATTGAACAATTGCCTGATGTTCTGGACATCACTAAAAATATATCACAGACAATAAAGGAAACAGTTGGCGAAACGTATTCGCCTTCGTCATTGAGCATCAAATCCAGTTTGTCAGATGAAGCCAATAAACTCTTACAATCCTTAAAATTATATATTGGAGAACCTGGGGAAGACCACAAAGGTGGAATACACGAATTAAGTCTTGGTGGAGCCAACCTTATTTATCTAACCTTAAAATTGTTAGAATTCAAATATCAGAAGGCGAATGAAACTTTTGCAAATTTCTTATTAATTGAAGAACCAGAAGCCCACATTCATACGCATATCCAAAAGACTCTATTTGACAAACTCGATTACGGAGACACACAAATTATATACTCAACTCATTCTACACAGATTTCAGAAGTAAGCAATCTTTCAAATATCAATGTTTTGAGCAAAAAAAATAATTTCGCTGTTGCATACCAACCAGCCAATGGCCTAGATGAACAAAGAGTTATTAAGCTAGAGCGTTATCTTGATGCCATAAGAACCAACCTGTTATTTGCAAAAGGGGTTATTTTAGTGGAAGGAGATGCTGAAGAAATATTAATACCTTCATTAATTAAAAAAGTACTTGGTTTTAGCCTTGACGAAATAGGTGTAAGTATCATAAATATTAGAAGTACAGGTTTCGAAAATGTTGCAGATATATTCCACGATGACAGAATTCAGAGAACCTGTGCCATTCTTACAGATTTAGACACGTCAATTACTGCTGTGGCCATTCAAGATGGAGATTCAGATGCAGTAAAAAAGTATAAAACCAAATGTTATAATTCCGAAAAGAAAGGTCTTGAAAGACAAGATAGTATTACGGAATACATTGACGGAAACCAATGGCTAGAAGCATTTTATGCGCACCATACATTTGAGGTAGATTTTTTGATGGCAAATCAAGCAGAAGTAGTCACGGGCATTGTCGAACAAGTGTATTCTGACCCTGCAACGATTGCACTCGCAAAAACAGAATTGACATCTGATGATGTTGCCATTGCTGGCAAAAGGATATTAACGATGGCCAAACAAGAAGGTAAGGGATGGTTTGCCATTTTGTTGGGGAGTAGAATTGATGGTCATACAGTTATACCCAATTATATTTTGAATGCAGTAAAGTTTGCCACGCCTAAAATGAGCAGAGAAATAATAATGGGAATTTTTAATTATCGAATAAAACAACAGATGTTAGGGGATAATACTTTGAATCTTGAAGGTTTTAAAGGCAATCTGAATCGTTTTAGGGCAGGAGAAATTGAATTACCCGAAATTATTGATGAGTTTGAATCGATTGTATTGGCTGATATAGGTCTGGATTTTTTAAGACTGTTGTAAAATGTTTTTTTGGACCGATAAAGAATTAAATGAAGAGCAAAGTGCTGTCGTAAAAGACGATGCTAACATACTTTTGGTTGCTTGCCCTGGAAGCGGAAAGACGCGAACCCTAACTTATAAGGTTGCGAACGAACTATCGAAATTGGATTCTCATAAGAAATTTGTGATAGCCATTACTTACACAAATCGGGCTGCGAATGAAATCAAAGAAAGAATAGAGTTACTAGGGGTTTCAACAAATCAATTGTGGATAGGAACAATTCATTCATTTTGTAACGAATGGATTCTTAAACCTTATTCGGCACTTTTAGAAGTACTTAAATTTGGTTATCGAATTATGGATGCTAATGAGTCTGAAAACTTGATAAGCGATTTGTGTGCCGCCTATAATGAACCTAGGATTACTCATTGGGATTGTGGCCACTATGCAAGTATAAATGGTATAGTCCAAGGTGTCCAGAACGGAAGTAAATACGATAATGTTAGCGCCGTACTACAAGACTATTTTGCGTATTTGGAAGAGAATAGATTTATCAGTTATGAGCTTATGCTCTTATATTCTCACCAACTATTGAATGAAAATCCCATAATTTCAAATACACTTTCGAAATTATTTAAAATCATACTAGTAGATGAATATCAAGACACCAAAGAAATTCAGTATCACATAATCTCAAAAATCTGGCATTCTGGTCAAGGTGTAACGCGGGCATTAATTGTAGGCGACCCAAATCAAACCATATATGGTGGTTTAGGAGGTTATCCTATTGAAAAAGTCGAATTAGAGCAGCTCTCTGGATTAGAATTCAAAAAACTTGAACTTGAACAAAATTATCGAAGTTCTTTATCAATAGTGGATTATTTTGACAAGTATAAAACCTTTGAAAATGTAGTTTTAGCATCGGGAAAAGAGAAGGATTATGAAAGTATTGTATCATTTAACAACCAAGTACACGTCGATAATCTTGTAAATGAAATAAGCAGGTTGCTTAAACATAATGTAGAAGTATTAGGTATTGACCCAAATGAAATTTGTATTCTAGGACCACAATGGATTCATTTGGCACCAATATCACGTAGCCTGATGATTGAAATGCCAGAGTACAACTTTAATGGACCTGGTATGGCACCATTCTCAAAAGATATAGAAAATTTCTGGTATAAACTGTCCCGTATTATTCTTACTGAAGCATCGCCAAGAATGTATTTAAGACGTTTAAGGTGGGCTAATGAAGTTCTCAAGGATTTAGAAGATTCTGGATATAATGTAGATAGAATTACCCACAAAACTATTTTAAGGGTTTGCAATAGTATCTCAATAGATGAAGATAGTGGCTTAAAATATTTACAGTTATTTTTCGAAACATTTTTGGAAAATCTCAACATTGACATAAGTACCAACATTTCACTAACAGAAAGTTTTACTTCATTTTTTGATAGTTCTAAAAAACGAATTGACAAGATTAAAAAAGAAGGTAATGACTTCATTGAACATATTGATAGTTTCAAGAAGGTATTTCAACAGAAAGATGGAACAACTATTTCAACAATACACGGTGTCAAAGGTGCGGAATTTGATACAGTAATTGCCTTTGGATTGCTCCAAGGCTACGTACCACACTCAATGGATGCCAACGGAGATGAAACTGCCAATAGATTGCTTTATGTTGTTGGTTCCAGAGCGCGAAAAAATCTTCATTTGATTTCAGAAACTGGAAGAAAAAACTGGAAAAATATACCTTACTATCCTACTGATGTTCTTTCCCAGATTATTCATCAGTACGATGAACTTTGAAATCATCTTTTTTTCAAAAAAAATAATCAATCAATATAACCGCAATTTAAACTCGTAAAATACACCCATCAAAAGACTACGGCATAAAGCCGTTCGCCCACTCACTATTTATTCCGTTTCCTTTTGAGCCGAGATTTTATCTTCCGTTTGGGTTTAGCTTAAATATTGTTTAATCTAAATTCAAATATTATGTATTTACAAAATTTACAACAAGATGAAATCTTCGTTTCCAATGAAATGAAGTCTTTGAGAAGTATAACTCAAATGGAATCCAGAAGAGGGCTTGAAAACGCCATAATTTCCAATGGTAAAATTGTCAACGTAGTCTCGAACAGCTATGGCCACATTCCAAATCAATTGTTCTTTAAGAAAGCTGAAGAAATGTTGACTGATGCTAAACTGAACTATCACAAGAGAACCATCAACAGGAATGACAGGTCTTTTATAACCGACTTTATCATCGACGATGACAGTCAATTTTCGGTTAAAAATAAGGAAGACCTAATATTGCCGATGCTTCGGTTCAAGAATTCCTATGATGGAAGTGAAAAGACTTCGGGTCATTTTGGGTTTTATAGAAAAGTATGTTCCAACGGACTGCACGTTTCACAAGCTGAAATCGAGTTTTCCATCAAGCACAGTAAGAACAATACCGACCTCATAATGCCAAAGTTGAACAATCTGTTCGACAAATTTCTGGACAATGAGTTTTATACCATTACCAAGAGGTTCGATAAAATGAAAGAATTTAAAATCATCGATACCAAAGAATTTGTGAAAGCAATACTTGACAAAACAAAATTGTTCAGGTATGAATGTAGCGATAAGAATAGTGAGCCTTCCAAGAAATCAAGGGAAGTCCTTGAAATATTGAACTACGAAGCCTTGCTGCTTAATGAAGAGCCTAATCTCTGGTTAGGCTACAATTCGTTCAATGCAGTATTGCACCATACGTTGAAGAAAACCTTTGGCCAACAAGAACGGTTAGATAAGAAGCTGTTCGATGAAGTTTATGCGATGGCATAGCATCAATAAAGGTTCATCCAGTACCTCAAACTGGATTTTTTCACTCGCTAAACACTAAAATTTCAAATATTTACCACTTTATTTACATAGTGGCAATAATTAGTTTTCAAATATTCGCCACTTTTTTGTACTTTTGGCAAAGTTTTGATATAGATATTATGCCAAAGATTGTAGAAAATAAGCTTATAGAAGCATTTAAAGAACGTAGTTCGTTTGATAGGGACGAACTATTTCAGTTCTATTTGAATTTTGAACCCGATTTGAAGGAAAGCACTTTTAGTTGGCGAATATATGATCTAAAGAAAAAGGACATTATCAAAACAATTGGACGTGGACTTTATGTTATATCCTATAAACCGAAGTTTAAGCCAGTACTATCGGATAATGTTCTAAAAATAGCAACTAAAACCAATGAAAGGTTTGAGGAAATCCAATATGCTATATGGGAAAACCAATGGCTTAATGAATTTACACAGCATCAAGTGTCCAATCAAATGATTGTGGTGGAAGTGGAAAAGGAATTTACAGAATCACTTTACTATTATCTAAATGATTCCTTGAAAATGGATTTTTTCTTGAATCCGGATGATAAGGAAATTGAGTTCTACATTTCCGAGAGTACTATACCCGTGGTCATAAAACGTCTCGTTACAAGAGCACCGATAAGTAAGCTAAAAGTCAAAAAAAATGCAGTTCCAGTTGCCACACTTGAAAAAATAATGGTGGACTTGTTTGCCGATGAAAACCTATACCATTTTTACCAAGGTTCTGAACTCATAAACATCTATGAAAAAATACTTGAGCGATACAGCATTAATTTCACAAAGCTCTTTAGTTATGCGAAAAGACGAAAGAAAGAACAGGAAATCAAGCAATTTATGAATAACCACATACCGAATATTTTAGAGAATATAATCAATGATTGAAAACAAAAGCTTCACAAAGGAATGGTTGGATGTTTTCCGAGCAAAAAAAGAACATAAAGGCATTAATGTGACGATTTTGGAAAAAATGGTTCACGCATTTTCTTTATTAGAACATCTAAAGATAGAAGGACTTGATTTTGTTTTTAAAGGCGGCACATCGCTCGTACTCTTACTTGAAGAAGGCAATCGGTTTTCAATCGACATTGATATCATTTCAAGTGTAAAACGCGACCCATTGGAAAAAATTCTCGATGCGGTTGTTGCCAACTCACATTTTAAAAGCCACATCTTGAATGAGCGTCGAAGTTATAAAGAAGGTGTTCCAAAGGCACATTATACTTTTGAATTTGACTCGGTTTACAACCCGAACGTTCCAGGAACAATTCTTTTGGATATTCTTTTTGACAGTCCACATTATCCAGAACTTATAGAATCTTCTGTTGAGATTTCGTGGCTATCGGTTGATGACCCTATAATATCAATTACCACACCTTCGGTAAATTCCATCTGTGGCGATAAGCTTACTGCTTTTGCACCAGAGACAATCGGTATTCCATATTATAAGGGCGACCAGTTATTTACAATGGAAATTTGTAAGCAGTTATTCGATTTAGGGAAGTTGTTTGAAAACATTACAGATATGTCTATTGTTAAGGCAAGTTTTTCCGCTTTCGCGAAAGCGGAACTATCCTATCGCAGTTCCGATAAAGATTTCGGCAAAAGAAACCTCAAAGAATCAGATGTTCTTTGGGATGCCATAGAAACCTGTGCCATCATCGCTAAAAGGGAACGCAACCCACCCAACCAAGGAAACAAAAAAGAAGTTTGAGGAATTAAACCGTGGCATACGCAGTTTTGGAAGTGCGTTTTTGATGACAGGAAATTTCAGGATAGAGGAAGCTCTTGCAGCTTCGGCCAGAGTAGCTTATTTAAATGCCATCTTGTTACAAGATGAGATAACAGAAATCGAATATTACGAAGGACAGAACATAAGCGAACTTAACATTGAAAAAGCAGAGTGGGCATTTTTGAACAAACTGAAGCGACAGCCAGATAAATCTATATTTTATTATTGGTTTAAGACGGTGGAACTATTATAAATATGTATAAGTTTAAAACACAATATATGGACAAAAGGTTGAGTTCTTATTTTAGACTTTTTTGTTCACTTCTCAAATTATGATTCAAAAATACTTAAATGCCAATCTTAACCTATTACAAAAATTTAGAACAAATAATTCGGGCGTATTATCAACGGGTAATTCTAAAAATCACTCATTTAATGGTCTATCGGCAAGCATAGAGTTTGGTAAAAATATTGTACTAAAACCAGAATCCTTTTTATCAAAGGATTTGAACAAGCATAAGGATATAAGGTTTAAAAGAGGCACAGATGTAAAATTGAGTTGTCCTATGATTGATTATTATATATCAGGATCTGATATATTGCCAACCAATATTGATTTTCCGAACTTCAATGACCCAGAAATTGATTCTAATGGATTGAAAAAACAGATTATAGCGAATCTACATAACCTGTCAAATCAGAGCAAATCACATTATCAAAAAAACAGATTTTTCCGATTTCTACTGCCTATTGAAGGTAATTTATCCTTTCAAGGTAATTTCTATCCAGGTCAATATGTCAAGGTAGACCTAGATAATCACAATTCTTTGACTTTAGAGATAGAAATTGGGAATGAGAGCTATCATTTTTTTTCTACATTAATAGAAGGTCAACGCTATATTGTTATTGATTCTTTGAACAAAGTAATGCTTGAACGATTTACGCAAGTAGTCAATTCAATTTTTATGACCTATGCTTTTTTGAAGGGAACTTATTATGGTGGTTTAGCCCATATCTTCTCATATAATGATATTGAATTAAGATATCCTATAAGTATTCGAGTATTTGAATCTTCCGAAACTATATCGAAGGGGTATGAAATTCATACCACAAACCCTTATAAATATATGAATTTTAGAAGTCCTAAATTCATAAAGAATAAGCAGGGGATAACAGAAAGAATAGGAAAGGATACTGCAAGAAATTATATGTTAGAGTTTCCGATGAAAAACTATTCAAAACTATGCGAGTTAATACTTACTAGGGGAAGTGTTTTGCGAAGTTTTATATTAATTATCGATTGTAGTAATTCCCCATTAGAACTTAAAATACCAGCTTTATTTGTTGCACTTGAAAATATTACAAAGGTTGTTGTAAATAAAGGCGAGAATGATAGCGGCGAAATATTTGAAGAAAAAGAAATTAATAAGAAAATTAAACAGATAAGTAAAGAAGCTGCCAAAAAAATCAAAACACTTGAACAGGACAATAGACCAAAAGGACTTTCATCTATTGAATTGAAAGAAAGAAAAGCAAATTATGAAAGATTAATTACTAAATTATACCAAATTAATAAAGGCAGTAATAACCAAAAGCTTGCAGAGCCTTTCGAGAAGTTTGACTATCAATTATCTAAAGATGAAGAAAACGCTCTTTACATCCATCGGAATAAGTTTATTCACGGAGATGACTTTTTTATACCAGATGTAGATTTTGATAAGGAATTTAAAGAATTATTTCATTTAAGTTTCTTGGTCTATAAGCTGTGCGCAATACTTCTTTTAAAACTTTCGGGCTATTCAGGTTATATTGTAAACCTTCCTAAAGCATACGCATACATAACTAAACAAAAAACTTCGGGTAGAGGATTAATTAAGATATAATGACACCATCAGAAAAATATGTAGCCAATTTATGTAAAAATTCCTTTTTACCATTTTGGAGTTTCCCAAATCCTTTAGGCAAGAAAGATAAAGAATTATGCGATGTACTTGTTGTATGCGGCAATACAATTATTTTGATTTCTGTAAAAGATATTAAAGTTTCAAACCACAACGATAAAAGTGTCCAATATACGAGGTGGGTTAAAAAAGCTGTGGACGACTCAATTCAACAGCTTTCTGGAGCAGAAAGGTTTTTAAAAAATGTTAACGATATTAAACTAAAAAATCGTGTAACAAAGGTTGCTCTGCCAGATAAAAAATTGAGAATTATCTATAGAATTGCAATTGCATTTGGAAGTGATTATGACTTTCCATTACCAATGGGAATGAGTAATAGGGGCTTTGTTCACGTATTTGACGAAAAGTCAACTGCAACCATTATTAGTGAACTTGATACGATAACTGATTTTACAAGATATTTAACGGCTAAAGAAAAGTTTCTAACTTCAAATCATATGTTGCTTCCGGAAGAAACTGATTTTTTTGCACTTTATATTCAAACGGGTCTTGAATTTGATTATCCAGTTGATTTAGTAGCTGGTTCTGGTGGACTTTGGGAAAGTTATATTAAATCAGCAGATTATAGTGATTGGAAAATGCGTATTGTACCGAGTTTTATTTGGGATTATATGATAACCCATTTACATTCTTATCATATAAAAGATGGAACGAATAGTCATCAGATTCAAGATTTAGAAAATGCAATCAGGATAATAAACCAAGAGGACAGAATACACAGAACTGAACTTGGTTTAGCTCTTGATAATGCCATTAAAAAGAAATCTAAAGGTAGAATGCTACTTCCACAGAAAGACGCCAAACATATGTATGTATTTATGCCTCTAACTCAAAAAAATTGGGATGGAAAAGAGAGCGAGCTGGAATTGAGATGTATTGTTGCCCGATACTTAAATCCCTCTGTAGACACAATTATTGGAATAGGAATTGGTTCAAATGGAAAAGATGAGAGTGTTTATGATATCTGCTATCATTATTTTCCCGAAATTTCTGATGATTTTATTACTCACGCTAAAGAAATACAACAAGAGTTTGGATATTTTGAAAACCCAATACAGACTAGTAACTCCGATTACTCAACAGAAGATTTTAATGGATTTGGAATTAATAATTTATAATTTTCAATTGAGTCAATAGTACGTCAAATTAATTACTTCCATTATTCAAATTACCATTCAGCCCATTCCCCTACATTTCGCAGAAAAGGCTACATTTTGGGCAAAGCGCTTCATTACAAAAGTCTTGGACACAACTATAAAGCTTCCGACTTTCATTTCAGTTGCCCACTCATTCCCGAGAAAATCGAGAAGTTGTCAAACTCCATTTCAGCCTACATCTCTAAAGTTAAGTCCGCTTGACGTCCTACTTCAAAAGGATATATAGTTTTCATAATCCGTTCAGCACATTCCCCTGCATTCCACGAAAAGCTTCATTCCGGAAAAAGAGCTTCTCTGCACAGGTCTTGGACACAATCCCCCAATTTCGACATTCCATTTCGTTAACCCTTCCCGCTATGCTGGAAAGGAACACTACATTCCCTTGCCAAAATCGCGAATCAAGTCCGCCTAAAAATGGAAGTTAATTATCATACAATATACACGCAAGGTAAACTCGTAAAATACTTCCATCAAAAGACTACGGCATAAAGCCATCACTTCTTCCCTCGCTTATTTATTCCGTTTCCTTTTGAGCCAAGATTTTAGCTTCCGTTTGGTTTCTGCTCAAATATTGTTTAACCAAAAATTTTAACGTTATGAAAAATACAACTGTAAAATCCGACATTTCATTGCAAGAAGCAGAAGAACATTATCAATTAAGTAGTGAAAATTACACTATTGAAAGTGCGGAGAGTCATTTAGCTTACTACAGAGAAAAGCATCCCCATTACTATAAAGTACTTTTAAATAATGTTTAATCTGAAAATCAAAAAGAACTTTTTATAGAATGAGCTAACTACTCACAAAAGTAATATTAACCATTTATCAAATTCAAATTTCATTACCCGTTCAGCCCATTCCCCTACATTTCGCGAAAAGCTACATTTCGGGAAAAGAGCTTCCCTGTAAAGGTCTTGGACAAAACTCCAAAGATTCCGATTTCCATTACGTTAATCCCGAAAAAAATCGGGAAACACTTCATTCCCAATCTCCATCTTTGAAGTTCAGTCCGCTTTAAACCCTACTACATAAGGGCAATCCATTTTCATTACCCGTTCAGCCCATTCCCCTGCATTTCGCGAAAAGCTACATTTCGGGAAAAGAGCTTCACTACAAATATCTTGGACACAATCCCCAATTTCGACTTTCCATTCCGTTAACCCTTCCCGATTCTCTGGGAAGGAACACTACATTTCCAAGCCAAAATCGTGAATATCGTCCGCCAAATCGGAATTCCATTTAATCATTTGGTGCCACTTCCTATGTTATTGTACTTCACAAAGTCTTTAGAAATACTTCCGCACCCTCGCTGCCCTAACCTTTTTTTGCCAGCAAAATACCAAC
>Ga0209309_10001101_pt1 | contig 28194 bp, 30 predicted proteins | sample COGITO_mtgs_1204_2_FD_184807 | JGI IMG/M metagenome (GOLD analysis project Ga0209309, IMG submission 184807) | Pelagic marine microbial communities from North Sea - COGITO_mtgs_120412 (SPAdes) (version 2) | ecosystem: Environmental > Aquatic > Marine > Epipelagic ... | reverse complement strand
AGAATATTATCATAGATTTAGTATAGCATTTCTTTACATGTGTAAGGCCCCCAAGTCACTTTACGCAACTTGGGGGCGGACGGATACAATTGAGCCTTGTCACTGGAAGGTAGCGCTACTTGACGAAGATAGTGTCATCATTCGTCGTGGTGCAGGTGACGTTTTCAACGTTTGACTGGCTGTCCTCGCCTACTGGCTTGACCTCAACTTCGACGCTCACTTCGTAGTAGCCCGGAAGAAGATCTAGATCGTTTTGAGGAAACCGCTTGGTGTCCTTTACTTCATCCAGTTCATCGAGCGCCTTCTTGGCGGCATCATCCTTTTTTCCGTCAGGATTCAGCGCCGGTGTAGCTAGCGCGATGTAATTCACCGGTTCGTAGCTGTCGTCTATCGCCGTAACGGTCGAAAGCACACGAGCGGTGTTGACATCGAGCTTGTCCAGAGAGAACGAGCACTTTGGTAACACGAACGGTTTCGTGGATGTCGGAGAAGCCGTTTTCTTGCTGCTATCTGGCAACAAATCTTTCGCCTTCTCGGTGATTACATTATCTTCTTTCGAAGCTTTAGTCTCGGAAGGTGGATTGTCTCCACCACCCATACTACAGCCGCTCAAAACGATGATCCCCGTAGCTGCGGCAGCAACACTCAATCGAAAAGGTGAACGCATTGCGCCCACCTCCTTTCTATATATCCGAAGTTCTAGCCATATCTTGGCTTAACTTATATTATGAGCTTAATTTACTTTTTAGTCAATTTTATAGTAAAAATGAAATAGTACATAGTCAAAGCCCCACGCCGCAATGTGCGCGGCGTGGGGCGAAGGATGGGTGTCAGCCGATGTCGAGTCGCCTGTCATTGTTCGCAATGGCATAGCAATAGAACGGCTGAGTGTCTGGTGACGATCCGTCGCGAGTCACGACCATGGTGGCCACTACATCGTAACGACCGGCCTCGATATCTTCGTCAACATACCACGCGACGTCGAGCTCATCATAGTGGCTCGGTTGCGCAGGTGGCAACGAAACTTCATCGTCTCTTGGAACAAGGCGAACCTCGTAGCGCACAAACTCAGAATCATCGGGCATGTCCGAGTCGAACTCGAACGTGCCTACCTCGACATAAGATGTACTCAATTTCCAATTGTACTCATAAATACAGCTCGGCATCGGCTCTTCCGAATTTGATTTGGGTGCTGACGCAGTAGCGACTGGTGAAGTTGTTTTTTGCGAGTCACCGCTTGTGGAGGGTGTGGTCTGTCGTGCATCATCGCCGACGGACGTTACCTTCCGCTCCTCCGAGACCTCATTGTCACCGCTGCAGGCCGAGAGTCCGAAGACTGCTGCCACGGTCAAAATAACAAAACGTGAACGCACCGCGCTCACCTTCCTTTCGAGTTGTATTCGAGTGAATTGTCAATCCTTCAACCATATAGGTCAACTATATTATATAGTATAGTTGCTATTTAGTCAATGATTGCTTAACGAGCCTTGCGATCATTGCACCATCAGCGCTGTTGCCTACCTGGACTTTGACCGTACCGATAACTTTACCGATGTCTTTCATACCGTCTGGTTGCATCGTCTCGATGACCGTATCGATTAGTTTTGAAAGTTCATCTTCCGATAATTGGGTTGGCAGATAAACAGAGATAATTTCTTTTTCAGCTCGCTCTTTATCTGCACTGGCTTGATTACCACCGCGCTCGAACATTTCAGCTGCTTCGTCGCGTTTTTTGGATTCTTTGGCGATAATTTGCTCAATTGCAGCGTCCTCAAGACCTGTTTCACGCAGACCTTTAGCGACTTCTTCGTTTAAAATTGCGGCTTTAATACCACGCAGTGTCGTGGTAGTTAATTCATTACGAGAAAGCATCGCGGCTTTGAGATCAGCGGCGATGCGGCCCTTGAGACTAATGTCCATTTCGAAACTATTTCTGGCCGAGGCGCATTTTCATCAACTTGTCAGCTTTTCGCTCACGTCGGATGATGGCTTTTTTGCGTCGTTCAGTTTTGCTAATTGGTTTAGCGAATCGTTGGTTAGCTTTGACAGTTGAAAGCACGCCTGACTGAAGGACTTTACGGTTGAAACGGCGAATAAGGTTTTCGTTAGCTTCTTTGTTGTCTTTGCGGGTTACTTGAATCATATCGATAGTTACTATAGCAAATTATTTACAGATGTACAACAGGTGTAGGTGTCAAAAAGTCGAAACCCCGATCCTGCGAAGGAGCGAGGGCTCGACTTCCGGGTCGCGGGGTTAGTGGATTACTTCCAGTCGGTGTCGTGGATGTTAAGTGATTGCACTTCACCATCTCTGCCGAACGTCAGCGTGTATGTCACGGTCCGTCGTCGAGTCGCTACACCAGCACCACTTTCATGGAACGTTTTGCCAACGAATACGTAGCTTGCATCAGGGTTCATCGTGAGTGAAACGTACTCAGCTTCAATTTCCTCTGAAGTTTCTCGACGACTTAGCTCAAGCGCTTCGATGTCGCCACGTACAGGCTTAATAGACACTGACTTGCGGACTATAATGAACGTGAAAGCGTTCTCACGAAGCGCAGCATAAGCCGCATCCAGTCGTTCACGACTTTCATCAGCTTCACTCCAGTGAGCTGTTTCGTTTAGCCGACGTACATTCTTCAGCTCCTTTTTGAGTGCACCTCTTGCAGCGTTACGCTGCGCAATATCAGTGAAGCTACTCCTCGGGAATTCTGCGACGCGCACATCAACGACTTCGAATGCAGTAATGGCGCGCTTAATGCGTGATTTAAAATCAACGTCCACGGTAAGATCACCTTTTCAAACTCCGGTCGCAGGTCTATTCCCACGAGGCATCCGTTGTTCTGATGAAACTATGCCCTACTCTCACGCGTCACGCAAGCTCAAGCTTCTTCCATGCGTTTGAGCCGTCCTTCAACCGTTCGTCTACCTTGCCATTCATTCAATGTCAGCTCAATCCAAACCGAGACTGATTCACCTAGATCGGCGGTAAATTTGTCGCTAGCGCTGAAAGCTATGGCCTGGAATGTCTGCTTGCCACCATTAACTCCTTTGTCCTGAAAGGTGTATTTGACATGCTGCTGCTCAGCACCCATCAGCCGACGACCTATAACTTCTACTGGTGAGATGCGAAATACTGGCTCTGGGTTGCCGTTGCCATACGGCTCAAGCTTGTCGATATCGCGGATCAGCTGCTCAGAGAAATGATCAAATCCCTCGAGCGTGACGTCGGCGTCCGGCAGCAGATGCCGTAGCTGATCCTGCAGCTTCTTGGTTTTATGAAACTGATTCATGGCTTTTCGCCAACTGTCGATGTTTTTTGTCTCAAGCGTCACACCAGCGGCAAGCTTATGTCCACCGCCTTTGATCAGATGAGTTTCAGTAGCGCGAATCCCCTCCACCGCTGAGAAATCACCGAAACTCCGGGCTGAGCCTTTCGCCGTGCCATCTTCGAGTTCCTGTAGCACAAACGTCGGTTTATGGTATTTTTCCAGTAGTTTTGCAGCTACAATCCCGATAATCCCATGGCTCCAGCTCGGATCACTGACAATTAGTACTGGATCATTAATCCGCTCTTCAGCTTGGATGATAGCGGCTTGAAATATTCGATCTTGTTCCGTCCGACGCTCTTGGTTCATGAGGTCTAATTTCTCGGCTAACGCTAACGCTTTTTGCGGATCAGTTTCCAGTAGTAAATCCAGCGCTAACTGTGCCGTCTCTAATCGTCCTGCGGCGTTAAGACGTGGCCCCAATCCGAATCCTAAGCTTCTCGCCACCAACGTCTCCGGCGTCACGCGTGAAACAGCCATAAGCGCCCGAATACCTGGTCGACGAGTCTTTTTCATCACCTCCAAACCCCACTTCACATTAGCTCGGTTTTCGTCTACTAGCGTCACTACATCACAAACCGTGCCGAGCGCCACAAGATCGAGCAGCCATTTTTCGTGGCCTTTCTCTAACCCATCTAATCGAGTTTGCAAGGCTTGGACTAATTTGAATGCGACACCAACTCCCGCCAAGTCTAAAAATGGATAAAGGTTAGACGAAGCGCTAGCCGAGTGCTCGGCTTGAGCACCCGAGACACGACCCGCAGGCGCAGCCGAGGACTCTCGTGTCGAGGGGCTCGATCGGTAAAGTCCGGAGTTGCTATCATTTTTTAACACAAACTTCTCATACCTCTCACCATCAGTTTCAAGCAAGCGCTTCGGATTAATCGTCGCCACCGCAGCCGGCATCGTCTCAGCCACGCTATGATGATCAGTCACGATGACATCCATCCCCAGCTCGCCGGCATAGGCAATTTCTTTATGCGATAGACTGCCGCAATCGACGGTAATAATCAGCTGTGCCCCACGCTCAGCCAGCTGTTTCATCGCGCCCATACTGAGGCCATAACCCTCGATAAACCGGTTTGGGATAAATGCTTCAACTCTGAGACCAAAACTCCCGAGCGCGTCGAGCAGTAGCGTTGTAGCCGTGAGCCCATCGATATCATAGTCGCCGTAAATATAGACTAGCTCATCGTCTTGCTTCGCCTGCACAATCCGATCGACGGCCGCCTCCATATCTGGCAATAAAAACGGATTATGCTTTGAAGAGCTATAATCCGGATGCAAATACTGCTGTGCTTTTTGCTTGTCAGTATGACCGCGAGACGCTAAAATCTCACGAACAATCTGGTCGTGAGAGGTAGCCAAAATTATTCCTGGGCGCGTTTGGATTTGTTTTGATGAGCTTGCTGTGACTTAATCACAATGCTTTGGAGCTCTTTGAAAATAGCAAAGTGCTTGTTAGTCGAGTAAATTTTCGTGTTACCTTGTTTTTCGCTGTGCAAAAAACCAACTTTTTCGAGACGCTTGAGCTCACGTTGAATATTACCTGGGTCTTCCTTGATTAATTTGGCAAGACCTCTAACATGAGTCCTGAAATCAGGATATTTGGCGTATACAACCACGATCTTCCGACGAACACGCGACGTGATAAATACATCCAACATACTCGCTCCTTCTGCTTTTTAGATTATTGTCTGTTGCTAATTATTCTACAGTTTATTGTAATTAGTTTCAAGCGAAATTTCTCACAATTAATCAATTGTACTATTGCCAGCTCAAAACAGTATTGTTGAGCATCTGGACGATTTGCTCATGCTCAGGTATATCATTTTCGTCATAATAGTGATTGACATCTATGAAATTATCAGTCACACCGAGCACGTGCATCTCATCTGAAAGTATATGCAGCCTATCGACTGCTTCAACTGATGCTGTCGGCGAAGCAATCACAAGCTTCTGAACTCGAACGGGACGCAGGAAATCTGCAACTGCGTCGAGTATATAGGCATCAGGCAGACCATCCGACACCACAATTACGGTTTGGTCTTTCAGCATTGCCTCATCGACCACACCACCATCACCAAGCAACTTATTGATTTTAGACATACCTTCACGTTTCTTATCGTCTAAATAGCCGTGGTATTCAGTGTAGTATTCATTAATTTCACCAGATGAAAATTCACTATTATACGAAAACCGACCACTTTGATTAAGTGAGCCAAACTGTACACCCTCACCAGGCACTTCAATATTATCTGAAAGCAGGAGTGTCATCACGCAGTGCAGGCTAGAGGCGATCTGCTGCCCTACCATTACCGCACCATCACCAAGGCATACTACGACAACATTTTCGTAGCGATAGCCCATCAACTGCAGTGCCAGCCTATACCCGGCCTCTCGCCTAGAAAGAAAATACATATGCTTAGTATAATACAAAACAAACCAGTTAGACCACGCTATACTGGAGCAATGACCAAGTACTACGAGATAATCCCCCAGCGCATCGTTCACGGAACAGAAGGTACGCTTACGTATCAGTCTCGTGAGGATCTTGACCCGGGTATGCTCATAACAGCGCCTGTCGGCAAGAGGGATCTTATACCCGCTATTGTTATCCGTGAGAGCACAGAGCCATCATTTAAAACCCGTGAGACAACTGGAATTATCGAACCAACACCACTACCAACCAGTCTCATATCTCTCGCAGTTTGGATGAGTGAATTTTACGTCACACATCCCGTTACGACCTGGCAATCAATCCTACCCCGTGGGCTACTTAAAACGCGACGTATTTCTAAAAATGTCACCTCATACCCCAAGAGAAAAAGAACAACTATTGTACTCAAATCTGACCAGCACGCAGCCCTAACGCAGATTTTACAGCAAACAAGCGGGACTAGTTTATTACATGGCATCACAGGCTCTGGCAAAACGCAGGTGTATATCGAACTGGCCAAAAAAGCCGTCAGCGAAGGCCGATCAGTCTTAGTCCTCGTACCAGAAATTGCCCTGACCGCTCAGCTGATTGCTGAGCTAACACCTCACTTTGAGCCTGACTCCGTCACAGTAACACACTCTACAATGACAGAATCGACTCGCCATCAGACCTGGAAACGCTTACTTAATGCTAAGACACCACAAGTTGTTATTGGTCCCCGTTCAGCTTTATTCAGTCCCGTGCCCAACCTCGGACTCATTGTTATCGATGAGTGCCACGAGCCAACATTCAAACAAGAAAAGTCCCCACGCTACTCGACACTCAGGGCAGCCGCAAAACTTGCCGAGTTCGCTAACGCTCGGCTCGTACTCGGTAGCGCCACCCCATCAATTAGCGACTACTATTTAGCCGAGCGCTCTGGTCGCCCAATACTAACCATGAACACCTCAGCGAGAAAAGATACAGTCCGACCAGATGTATCCGTCATCGATATGACGAAACAAGCTCATTTCTCTCGTCACCGGTTTTTCTCGAATGAAATGATAGCATCCATAAATAGTGCTCTCAAATCCGGTCACCAATCGCTGCTATTCCATAATCGCCGCGGCACTGCACCGACAACCATGTGCGAATCATGCGGCTGGAGCGCACACTGCCCAAAATGCTATGTTCCACTGACCCTACATGCCGATTCATTCTTGCTTCGTTGCCACATCTGCAATCATACCGAAAAAGTCCCTACCAGCTGCCCAGAGTGTCACCGCACAGATGTCATCCATAAAGGTATCGGCACCAAACTTCTTGAGACTGAAGCTAAAAAGATATTCCCAGCTGCCCGTATCGCACGATTCGACGGCGATAGCGAGACAGCAGAGACGCTTGATAAACAGTACCAAGCCCTCTATGACGGCGAAATAGATATCATCATTGGCACCCAAGTCGTAGCTAAAGGTCTCGATCTTCCTAAGCTTCGAGTGGTTGGGGTCGTCCAGGCCGATGCTGGCCTGAGTCTACCCGACTACCAGTCAGCCGAGCGTACGTTTCAGCTTATCTCACAAGTCTCAGGTCGCGTCGGCCGCAACGAGCACCCGTCAAAGGTAGTCGTCCAGAGTTATCAGCCGACTCATCCGTCAGTTGTACACGGCGTTCATCAAAACTACCAGGCATTTTACGAAATCGCTATCGCCGAGCGAGAACGCGCCCGTTTCCCTCCTTTCGTCCATCTCGCCAAGCTCATTTGTATCTACAATTCAGAGCGAGGCTCAATCCAAGCAAGCCAAGCAACCTTACGAGATTTACAAAAAATAGCCACCCCACGTACTGAGCTACTCGGCCCAACACCGGCATTTTATGAGCGAGTAAACGACTCGTATCGTTGGCAAATAGTCGCCAAAAGCCCTGTTCGAGCTGATTTGATCAAACTTGTGAAGCATTTGCCTGCTACACATTGGCAATTTGAGATTGATCCGACGAGTTTGCTGTGAACAGAGCTCCATTTGCGAGTCTGCTGTCAAAGGTATACTATTAAAGCATATGCAAAAAAGGGTGCGTGGGTTTACTATTGTTGAGCTTTTGATAGTCATTGTCGTGATTGGTATCTTGGCAGCGCTTGTACTCAACACGTTCGCCGGCATCCAAGGACGCGCACACGATAGCTCAGTCAAAAATGATTTAAAAAATATTTCCAAAGCATTAGCTGCTTACAAAACGACTTCCCCGACAAACGCTTACCCGTCAGGTGCAACTGGTGCAGATGTTAGAGCCGTATTAGAGAGCCTAAACATCAAAATCGCTCCCAATTCATACAGCACAGAAGCCAATTCGAATCTTGTCTATTTCGACGAGGTAGGCACTACATACATGATGCTCGCCAAGTCAAAATCTGGCATGGTTTACAAAATTAGCGGTGAGCAATCAGCTCCGACGGAATACAGTGGCGCCACCTATCCGTTCCCAGGGTCTTCATTTAGCAACATCCGAACCGAGAACGGCCTGACGAGCGGTGGAGTCAACTATGTAGTTTACGTAGGCAATGGTGGTGGCTTCCGAATCTGGAATCCATAGACTATATATTTCAACAGCGTAGTTCGCTATAGTATAAAGACATGAAAAAAGAAGCTATCATTACCCTGCCCCATACCGACTTGCGCGTTAGGTCACTACGCGTACATGTCATTACTGATGAAACGCTATCACTTATAGACGATATGAAATCTGCTGCTCTCGACTGGGAAGATTCTCGTCCTCACGAGGTCGCCGTAGCACTAGCTGCCGTGCAGATAGATCGACTTGAGCGAGTCGTTATCGTTCGTGAAGATTTCGAAGATAAATCCAACCGCAGCTTTACTGTGCTCATCAACCCTGAGATCACCAAACGCGAAGGTGAACCAGTCACTGAACCAGAAGGCTGTCTCAGCGTTAGCGACGTCTACGGCATGGTTCCTCGTCACCCAAAAGTCCGTGTCAAAGCCCTGAACGAAGAGGGACAAGAAGTCAAAATCAAAGCCGAAGGCTTCGTAGCACGAGTATTACAACATGAAATAGACCACACCAATGGCGTCGTGTTTGTCGATCACATCGATGAACAACTCGAAGCATTTTATACCCTGAGCGAATCAGGAGACTTGGAGAAGATTAGCTATGACGACGTCAAAGCATCTGGTATTTTTCGGGACTGAGGATTTCAGTCTACCAACGCTAGAAGCTCTCATCGGAGCTGGCTACGACATTTCATATGTCGTTACAAAACCTGACACTCGCCGCGGCAGAGGCAAACAGCTTGAGAGTCCGGTTGTTAAAAAATGTGCTCAACAACGTGGTATACCGGTATTGCAGCCCGCCAAACTATCCGAAATCCGTGATGAGCTGCTTGCGCTCCAGCCTGTCGCTGGCGTGTTGGTGGCCTATGGCAAGATAATCCCGCAGTCAATACTTGATATATTCAGACCCGGTATTATCAATCTTCACCCGTCCAAACTACCCCGCTATCGTGGTCCTGCACCTATCGAAAATGTCATCAAAAACGGTGACAACGAGACTGCCATATCCATCATGAGATTAAGCGCCGGCATGGACGAGGGTCCAATCTACTCACAGACACTTGTGCCGCTTGATGTACTCGATACGACGGAAATCACTCGCCCAAAGCTTTATGAAAAACTAGCTCGCGATGGTGCCGAGCAGCTCCTCAGTGTCCTGCCTAACATACTGAGTGGTACGCTTGAGCCGAAACCTCAACAAACTGATGATGTTTCTATCACAACTATGATTTCTAAACAAGATGGCAGAATCAACCCTATAACGGATACAGCTGAGCAGGTAGAACGTAGCGTCAGGGCTTACCTTGGTTTTCCCAAATCACGCTTACGTATCGATGAATACGATGTTATCGTTACATCAGCAAAAGTCGTCGATTCCCAACTAGAGCATGAGCTTGTTGTGACATGCAAAAACGACTCGTACCTACTGGTCGAGTCGTTAGTAGCGCCAAGTGGCAAATCAATGACTGGCAGTGCCTATCTACGCGGCCTCAGAACCAGTCGCTGAGTCGTCTGACTCACCTGTCTCAAGTATCGATGGTGCGCTTTTAGTCACCTCGGATTTGAGTATTTCGAGCTCTTTAGCGACAACTTGTTTGTAGTCCGGTCGGTTAATCTCAAGCCATTTGAGTGAGCCGTATTCACTAAGAATTGCCAGCTGTGAAATCTCTTTTCCACTGTCCTGAGCAGCCTTCGCAGCGCTTGCCTGTAACTGAACAAAATCTTGCTTCTCCGCGTAGTCAGGCATGTTATCTTCAAACCAAGCCAATACTTTATCTTCCTTTTGATCGACGAAGGCTTCAAACTCTGCCATCTGTGACTCAGTTAGCCCTTCTGAAAGTTTCGTGCCGACACGGAGCTCTAACTCCTGATAGATGTGCTGTAAAAACGCCTGTTTTTGCTGATCCGGTAAATCACCGAGCCCAACATCTTGTAAAAATTTATCATCAAGCTGAAACATATTACTCCTTACGGTTTCTTAGTTATATCTAGTATACTACGATGCGAGGTCATACTTATCTAGGAATGCATCAATAGCGTTTTCAACCTGCTCTGGCCATTTCTGTCCATCTATACCATTTACGAATAGATAATTGCTATCACCAATGTTTTCGGTTGCCCTTACGATCTCTGTCCCATCAGGAAACTCTAGACCAGCCAGTGAATTAGCGAACTCTTGTACGAAATCGTATTTACGCATATATTCGTTGAGCTGAGCATAATTACCAGACTCCCGCACTTGGCTCAACTTATCTGTCACGGCAGCCACATTTTCAGCTTCGAAAGTCTCCCCCGCAACCGTTACATCAGGTAGCACGTCGTTGTCTTGTCGTACTTCATCTAAAGCGTCTGACTCATTAGCCTGGATAGACTCATTTGTACCCCTAGACTCTACGTCAACATTTTGACCAAATCGATCAGCCATAATTTCCTGTGCACCATCAGTCCAAGTGGCTTCAGTCGGAGCAGAGATGCCAATTTCATATTTGCCATCGCCCATTGAATAGACATCAGCACCGTTTACACCTTCTAAATCAATAAAGTCTCTACCCTCTGCATCAACCATATCCGTATAAGTATCATATGCTTCTACAGCCGAGATATCGACGTTCTCCGCTTCCGCTGCATCCATAATTTCATGCGTATATCCATGACCAGGCTCAACAGTAAATGTCTCATTGAGTGTCGTCGTAGCAATTTCTTGTGACGAATCACTAGCCTCGCTCATCGTATCCAGATCAACCCAGCCGTTTTGCTCAGCTGTTGAGACAATTAGTTTACTGGCATCATCAGGTAGTTCGCCAGCATAGTTTAGCCCCCAAAGGCCATCTTCCATTCGATAAGCGACGCCCATGTCTTGAAGTTCAGGACCGACTTTTTGTAGGAGCTCAGCGTGGTGATCAGATGAGATATGGAAATCAGCAAATGTTGAATAAAGTCCTTCGCCACTGTCGATTGTTGCGCCATCTTCATGGCGCTCTATGTAGTCAGCGATTGTTTCAGTTTCTGGCTCAGTCTCGGCGATTATTTCTACCGAGTTATCGACGGCACCTGACTCGGGCACGGGTAACTCAGGACTACTAGCGTTTGGCATTGCATCCGGATTATCAAATATCTCTGATGTAGTTGGCTGAGGCTTATCAACCGTTTCAGATATATTTGCTACTGGAGCGTTGAACCAATTTTTTACACCTTGATAGCCTGCGCTCGTTTTGTCCGCTATCCAATCACCAGTTGCTTCAGCCGCGCCAGTATTTGCAACCGCTTCAGCGAATCCTTTTCCAAGCAAACCAGCTGCAAGGCCTATCGCCGTACCGCCTATGAGGCGACGGTTGTTTCGGTCGTGAAATTCAGCGGCTCGCTCTTCAGCCAGTAGCATCATCAATTCATGATTACTTTTGCCATAATATTTGGCCTTTTTGCGTTCATCTTCAGAGAGATTTGCTTTGTGTGCGTCCCAGTCTTCGGTTGCCGATTCATTAACAGAAGCCATGCCAGCTGCTATATCTTGAGACTGGGCTTTAGCAATTTTCACTGCGTTAGCCGTGCCATCAAGTTTTGCGCCTGCTAAATTCCGTCCGATAGTGCGTGAAATATATGTCGATGCAACAATTACGCCCGCAACACCAGCACCAGCTGCCGCAGCAGGTGCAAGCGCTACCGTTGCAGCACCGATACCTAAACCGGGAATAGCAAACACAGCAGCCTTTTTTGCATTATTAATAGAAAAGATTCTTTCTTTGAGATTTGCGCCATCTTTTGGTCCCCAGCTAGCCCATTGTTTAATACGGTTTTTTATAAATCCTTCACGCATATTCTTGAAGCTAGCTGAGCGTTTATGTTCCATTTTGGCGACAAATAAATTCATCTGCATGGAAACAAATCGATCAATCTCCTCAGCAATTTCATCTTCTGATTTGCCAGCTGACTCAAGCTCAAACATCATTTCTGTGGCTAGTGCAGATAACATCTCTGAATACTCAGCGCGATCAGACTCAATAGACTCCGTTTTAGACTTACGCTCAAAGAAGCCTATTTTCTTACTTCTATCAGACAGTTTTTTGGCATATTGTTCACGTAGGTTTTTAGTAAATAGTTTGGCCTCTGCGATATCTTCTGGTGTTTTGTTATCAATTGCATCAAGCTCTGTACTACCAGCAGATGCTGCATCTGCTTTGATTTCGTGACCATAGGCCTGAACAAGTTCAGTTTCATCTATTTCATAGAACGTTCCACTACCCTCAAGGTTGCCCCATAGTTTGCCGTCATCACTATACTCAACTTCGCTATATTTACCCATTGCGAGGTCTGAATTGTCTGGTCCTACTAAGCCAGCTTCGATATCTTCGATACGGCTCTGACGAGTAACCTGGAGAGCATGTTTGAGTTTTTGACTAATTTTGCCGCGTCGTACGCGATAGTCACTATCTGATTCTCCCTCATTTTGAGTAATGTTTTCTTCGACATACTTGGTTGCAACAGCACTATGGTTGTTGTTCTCAGTGATAGAATCTCTCAGCTCACGCAATATCGCGACAGTAATACCAGAAGCTGCTAGAAATTCACCTTCTTCCTGATCTCGTTCTTGATTTAGGTTAGGCGCCTGCTGCGTTTCTTTTCTATCACTATCCTTAGTATCGGTCGATTTCTCGGTGCTATCTGCGGCTAGCGCTTGATTGATTGATTGACGACGATCATCTCTTGTTACCTGTAAAGCACGGGAGAGTTGTTTGTGAATGTCGGTTTTTCTCTTTTCAAAATCTTCGTCAGATTCATTGTTTTCTTGAGCAATAGTAGTTTCAATGTATTCACGTGACGCGTGGGCATATGATATGCCGTCTACTTCCATTGCTTCGCGAAGTATAGCTATCTCACTACTGGTAATGCCGGCTGCAGCGAGCGCTTCGCCATTTGCTTTGTCTTCAGCGTGTTCTTTTTCTTCGGTAAAGGTTACTTTGTCGGTCTTGCTTTGGTTGGGGCTATCGATTGTGGCACGCTTCTCATGCGACTGGACAGTTGAGCTAGCACCCGTCACGCTTTCGCTAAGCTCGTCATATAGCCCGGTGATGTGATTCCCTGAAGTGTTAGATGATCCTTTCCATTCTTCGCGGTCCATAACAATAACGGTCATGAGTGATTCAAATGTGTCTTCGTAAGCCTCGTCTTCAGTGGTTAATTCTGGCGCGAGCGTTTTCATCCATTGATCACGCAAAGTAGTTTTAACGGATTCAAGTGCGATTTTATCTGCATTAGCTCCTGCTCTATTTCTTTTAGCAACAAGTAGCTCTTCAGCAGATAGCGTATCGTCAAAATCGCTATTATCAAGCCCGTCATATTCACTATCAATCAAACCGTCAACAAGTCGATAGTATGCATCGTTATAGGTATCTAGTCTGTCCAAAGCACTCTGAGTAAGCTCCGGCAAGGTTAGGTCCAGCTCCTCAACAAGTGATGCATTCGTTTCACTTTGAGCAGATCCGTGTTCAGGCGAGGCTGATTTATTCATACCTTATATATAGCATAAATTTATGCATAATGCAATAGCAAGCTTTCTTGTCGCGCTACTTTAGAGTACTATATTTATGCTATTATAACTTGACTTTTTATCATTCTTATTATACAATGTTAGCTATTCGAAGTAGTTAAGTACTATTTCTAAGGACATTTACAACCCGCTAACATATTTGAAATGCGATTGAATGTAAGTGCGCTATAATCCTTAGCTCTAATTCTAGATAGCGGATCGCAACATTTTGATGACTGAATCTTAGTCACTAAAATGTTGCGATTCCAAAGACCAGTCTTTGATGCACGCAGCACACACAGACATCACATTTTCAAACTACTCACCCCTAGGAGGAACCGTGACTACTCGCGATAGCTCAGAGCCATCAGAAGAAATACAGAATTTCGCCCGTCACTTGACGAATCGTCCAGAAGACCTCGTCACCATGAGAACTCTGTTGAACCTTCGGCCATCGGACGCGCTCAAGGTAGCAAGTCTGGCTGAGCTATTGGCTGCAAGCCAGCCGAAGAGCGAGCCAATACAAAGCGACGAGACGCAAGACACGGACGACTCGCCAAACGAAGATGACTCGCCCCCTGCCAAGCAGGAGGATGAGCCTGATTCCGATGGTGACCCTGACGACTCATCGCAGGACGATTCAGTTGAACCGTCTACAGATGAGGCCCAACAGCAACCTGATGAACCGCATAACGACTCGAGCGACAGCTCGGACGATGATGCTTCATCAGGCAATTCAGATGAAGCATCGATTACCGACAAGGCACGAGGCTGGTTCGACAAAGCCAGCGACACCGTCCACCGCGCAGTGCGCGGAACAAATGAGGAGAAGTAATGAGCGAACTAGAAATCACCCCTACCATCATCTCGACGGCAATTTTCGCCGCGTTCGTGGGCTCAATTGTCATGACCGCCTTTAGCTTTTGGCTGTCGCGTAGCTATGGAGCCCCAGAAAATCGACCTGTCGGCGCAATTGGCCTTGCCGGAGTTGGCGTTGCCATGTTGATGAGTCTCGGCTGGACACTACTAGTTGGTGTTCCGATGTGGGCCATCCTACTCGGCTTTGCCGTAGTCGTCTCGCTCTTCGTGGCTGGCATGCGTGTTGAACGTGCCAAGAAGAAGGATGACTACTTTCACGTTGGCGCACTTGTCGCTGGATGGGTCATCTCACCCGTTCTCGCTACTGTACCCTTCTTGATCGACAAGGCTATCGAGTTGAGCCAGATGACCATCACGGTCGGCATGGTTCTCATCCCGATCTTGTTGGTCGCAGTGGTCGTTGGACTCATCAAGCTGGCCAATCGCCAGAAGAGCCACCAACAGGAAGAGCCACAAGAAGCGCAAGCTGCCACCACCTGAGTGAAGATGTGATGTCTTGGCGTGAGCCGACCTCGGACTACTACAGTCCTTGGTCGGCTCCGCCCGACACACTTTCGATATTATTTCAAATATGTTCACATACTAAAATCGCTCAGAACACTGAGCGATTTTTTTAATATGAGACGCAGAATCTTACAAAGTGCGTTTTTTGAGTGCGCGGGTGAAGAATTCAAGGCGATCACCTTCTTCGAGTAGCAGCTTTCCTTTTGAAGAAGTTGTTTTAACAGATAAACCACATTGCTCACCTTCAAAGACTTCTTTGGCTTCTTGCTGGGCACGCTGGACTTTGGTGACTTCGACATCAGCAATAGTCTCTTTATTCCGTACAACGTGAGCTAAGACATTTGGCATGGCTTTGCCCTTAAGCACCTCGCCACCACAAATAATTTCGTCTTTTGTGGTACGGAAAATACCAAGTATCTTAAGCGTACCCACTTCTGTATCGACAATTTCAGGGCTGAGGAGATCCTCAAGCACGAGCTTGACGTCATCAAGTAGCTCATAGATAACCCGGAAATTACGAATACTAACTTTTTCACGAGTCGCTAGGCGCTTCACAGCTGGCGGCAATTGAATGTTGAAACCGTAAATAATTGCACCGGAGCTGGCAGCCAAACGCACATCGTTCTCATTAATATTGCCAACACCAGAACTGATAACGCGGGCTGAAACTTCACCGGTATCGATTAGTTTAAGGCTGTCGATAACTGAGGTGAGCGAACCTTGCACATCAGCACGAACAATCACATTAGCTTCCTGAGAATCATGCGATTTACTGATCAGGTTTAGGAGGTCTGAGCCAGTTACGTTTGATGAGAGTGCATCGCGTAACTGGGCTGAACGGTGCTTCTCTACTAGTTGTCGGGCCGCTTTTTCATTTTTGACAACCGAGAAACGATCGCCAAAACTTGGTAAATCTTTGAAACCTGTGACGGTGGCTGGAGTCGATGCACCAGCTTGTTTCATCGTGTCTCCTTTGAAATCAAGCAACGTACGGACTTTACCGTAAACGGTTCCGGCAACCATAAACTGAGTGGCCCTAAGTACACCGTGCTCGACGAGTAGTCCGACAACTGGACCTTTGCCGGTCGCCATATGGGCTTCAATGACAAGTCCTTCGGCGGCGATATCAGTTTCAGCTTTGAGTTCTTCAAGATCAGCGACGAGCAGCACCATGTCGAGTAGTTTGTCCAGACCAGACTTCGTTTTCGCACTAACTTCTACCATGATGGTGTCACCGCCCCATTCTTCAGGGTTGAGGTTGTGTTCAGTCGCCAACTGAGTTTTAACGAGCTGAGCATTGGCAGATTCTTTGTCCATCTTGTTGATAGCAACGACAATCTTGGCATTGGCACTCTGGGCAAAGCGAATTGCTTCGACGGTCTGTGGTTTGACACCGTCATCGGCAGCAACGACTATGATAACGACATCTGTCAGGGCTGCGCCGTGCTGACGAAGGGCTGAAAATGCTTCATGGCCAGGTGTGTCGAGTAGTGTAATTGAACGGTTTTTACGAACAGTCTGGTAAGCGCTAATATGTTGTGTAATGCCGCCAGCTTCGCCATCAGCAACTTTGTTGTCGAGCAGTGCATCGAGTAGACTAGTCTTACCGTGGTCAACGTGGCCCATGACTGCTACGATCGGTGGTCGCTCAGCAGCGTCTTTGGTTAGTTCACGTTTGGCGGCTGGAGCGTCAGCAGTTTTAAGCTCTAGATCAATGTCGAGTTTAAGCTCTTCGATAATAATCTGAGCGGTATCAAAATCGATTCGTTGATTTACTGTGGCCATAAAACCGTTTTTGAAGAGTTCACCGATAAGCGCGGTTGCAGTCATATCAAGTTTTTCGGCGAGCTCACCGACAGTAATCATGCTTGGCAGTTGTAGTATTTTTTCGGCCATTTTGCTCCTTTGTTTAGATAGATTATGTTAGACGATTTAGACAATTGGGCGGACGATGTGCTGAGCGCTCATCATCCGACCGCAGTCTAAAATGTACTGTTATTTAGTAGATTTTTTGAGACTGAGAGAAACTTTGCGGTTATCGCGGTCGATATCCAAAATAACAAAGCTTTTGCGAGCATTTAGCGTGAATACTTTTTCAGGATCTGCACCTTCTCCAGCAAGCTCACTGACGTGAACAAGTGCTTCAACGGCAGAGCTGATCTGCACAAACGCGCCAAATGGCGTGATGCGAGTCACCGTACCCTCGACTTCGTCACCTTTTTTGAAGGCGTCGACTTCTTTGAGCCATGGATCTTCTTGCAGCTGTTTCATACTGAGACTGAGGCGATCTTTGTCGATTGCAATGATTTTAGCATTGATTTTATCACCGACTTTGACGTAATCACCAGGGCTACTTACACGTTCCCAAGAAATCTCAGAAATGTGCACGAGGCCTTCGATACCGCCGACATTTACGAACGCACCGAAATCAACCACACCAGTAATAACGCCTTCGACGCTGTCACCGACTGAGAGTTTCTCGAATCGTTCGGCAAGACCTTCTTTGATGGCTTCTTTTTCACTGAAAATAAGCTTGTTGGCTTTTTTATCAGCGTCAAGAATCCGGACCTCGATAGGTTTACCAACCAGCGAGTTAAGTCGCTGTAAGATTTCGTCTTTATCAGCGCTGCTGACTCGTGGGTAATGTTCAGCTGAGAGCTGTGACACTGGCATAAACCCACGAACACCTTCCAGCTCGATAAGTAGACCACCGCGGTTCGCATCGTATGCCGTAACTTCGATCGTCCTATCAGCTTCGAGTACAACTTGAATCTCATCCCAACCGCGATCTTTGGCGGCTTTTCGGAGACTCAAGAGACTGTAGCCAGACTCCATCTCAGGTTCGACGATACTGGCAGTGACGCTTTCGCCTACTGCTAGTTTCTGACCAAACCCAATCTCACGTCGCGGTACGAGACCAACGCCGTAAGGGCCGAGGTCAATCAAGACCTCATGTTTTTGTACGCTCAAAACGGTGCCGTCGACCACTTCACCTTGCGTAAATTGTTGGACGGTTTCCTGCGCGAGCAGTTCGTCCATTGTAATAGTACTTGTCATAATGTTGTATGACTCCTTCGTAGTGTATTTTCTTAGCGCGTGAAAAAACTAAAAGTTATTTTACCCGCAAAGATTACCTATAAGTATACTCTGTTTAACAGATGGAGTCAAAGCAGCTGACAGATTATATCAAAGGAGTCGGCGAGAGCGGACAAAGGATACACCAGCGACGGTTAGCGAGCTAAGCGATAGAATGGTCATGAAGTCTTCAGTTGGACCAGTTGCGGCAACTTCAGACGGACCAGTTGAGCCAATTCGTCCAGATGCTGTACTGTCAGTAGCATCATCAGGTGCGTTCACAACTTCATCAAAGTTATCGGCTTCATCTGAGCTAGTAGATTCAGACTGTTCAGGCTTTTCGTTACTGTCATTGCCGGGAAGCGTCACTGGCTCTTCAGGCTCAATTGCATCATCTGAGTCATTGGTAGCTAATTCACTATCAGAATCAGAGCCATTGCTAGATTCATTCTCATTATCAGGCTCGTCAGATGTTTCATCTTTTTGGTCTTCGTTTTCAGCAGAGTCTTTAGCGTCATTTACAACTTCACCAGCATCACTGGCAACCTGACTAGCTTCACCGGCCATTTCGGGCCCATATTCTTTGACTGCAAAAACGGTCCCCACTAGTGCCAAAAAAAGCACGAGGGCGACAACTGAAAACGCTATTACCCCACCGCGCTGGTTATTATTCATAAAAATCTCCATCTCCGTTACTAACTATAATATATCACTTTTAAGGTGCTGTTACAACTAGTGGCATTGGTGTTATGATGGACACATGCTCGTAGCCGTAGACACCGGAGGAACCAAAACGCTTGTCGGACTGTTCAATAGTCGCGGTGAAATGACTGAGTCAGTCAAATTCCCTACTCCCAGGCACCACCTTGCCTACATCAGCGAACTCGCTGATACCATCTCTGAAATGATCGACTCCAAAAGAATTGATGCCATCAGCATCGCTCTGCCTGGTATGATAAAAGGTGGCACCGCCCTCTGGTGTGGCAACCTCGGCTGGGAAAATATCAAAATTGGCAGCCTGCTCAAAAAGCATTTTGATGTGCCGATATTTATTGAGAACGACGGTAATCTAGCCGGTCTAGCCGAGACCAAATCATTACCAAAACGTTACGATAACTCTGTCTATCTGACATTTAGCACTGGAATCGGCATGGGATTAATCATCGATCATCAAATCCACCCAGCACTTGCTGTGACAGAGCCTGGACACATGCTCATCGAGTATGAAGGTCGACTGCGTAAATGGGAAACATTCGCCTCTGGCAAAAGCATCTACGAAACTTATGGCAAGTTTGCTCGCGATATCCATAGTGAACGGATCTGGAAGCAAATCGCCGACAAAATGAGTCGTGGCCTGCTCACTATTATCCCCGCTATCAACCCCGATATTATCATCCTTGGCGGTAGCATCGGCACCTACTACGACCGTTACAGCGAGCCCCTGCTCGCACACCTCAGAGAGCAGCTCGATGATCATATCCCTTTGCCAGAATTCCGCCAAGCAGTCCATCCTGAGGAGGCCGTCGTCTATGGTTGCTACTACCACGCGCTCAATCAGCTCGCTCTATAACAAAATTTTTACTCGCTATTCACAGTTCGCTTTTGTAGCCTCTGACATCTCTCGTTGGTCGCCACATGAAAACACGGTCTACTACTCAGATAAGCAGAGTTTACATGAACTAGTCATCCTGCTACATGAGCTCGGTCACGCGTTACTTGACCATCAAGGCTATCGCCAGGATATTGAGCTTCTGGCCATGGAGCGAGATGCTTGGCAAAAAGCTGTGGAGCGAGCGGCAGACTTCGACATAGCATTTGAACGGGACATCATTGAAGACCACCTCGATACCTATAGAGAGTGGCTGCACGCTCGTTCGAGATGCCCACAGTGCCAACAAGCTGGCGTGCAACAAATTGACCTTACCTACCGATGTGTACTCTGTGAGCAAGGCTGGCAGGTCAACGACGCCCGACAGTGTGGGCTCAAGCGCTACAAAGTCACAACATAAAATCAAATACAAAATGACCCCCTTCACATAGATATGGGGGTCATTTTATATTGGTCTGACTACTTAGCTAGCGCGCGGAAGGACAACGTCCATGGCTGTGCCACGAGTTGATTTGCCGCGTCGTGAAATGCGACCACCTTTGGCACCGGCTTGCCTGGCAAGGTCACGGTTGGCTGCGAAGCCACCAGTTGTACCTTTTTTGCCGCCTTTAGCACCGATTCGGGCGTAAAAGTCACTTCCGTGACGGGTTTTGTTAGTTTCTGCGGCTGCTTTGCCACCTTTTTGCGTTCCTGCCATGAGAATATCTCCCCTATTTATAGTTCACAGAATAAAAATTTGACGACTCGACATACGCCGATTCGTCTTTTCTACCTCTGTCCCATTTGATTATTATCTCACACGTGATATGTGTACTGTTTTACATTAGCATAATATTACGCTCATGTCAATATTTACTAACTACAAAATTGTGTTGATTAAAGCGTTGCACATATTCACCTGGTGCTATAGAATAATTTATAGGCACCTACGACCTCCTAAAGAGAGGTTAAACGAAAAACGACCTTATCTGCGAGATGGGTCGTTTTTTGATTAACAATGAAAAGTTATCGATGCTTCTGGAATGGTATACGTTTCTTTAATTCCTATTTGCTTCATTAAACCTCTTCCCAGTGATGCCAAACGCATATTATGAGGTACAGCTGGGTCGGTTTCATTACGTGGCGTAACTAAACAGTCAAACGTATCATTGTCCTGTGTCTGCTTTGAATACTTGAAAGTACGGAGTATTGATTTTATTTGCATATTCGTAGCTACTTCACCCGACACTTGATAAAGATTACCATCAGGCTGAACAATTAAATCAAATTGTGGATGCTCAAAAAAGGTCGATATATCATTATTATCAGTTACTTCGCTTTTCACTACAAAATGCACTGCTGAGACTGGTCTACCTCTATCGGATAATTGCTGAGATTTTAGAAGAAGAGTGTTTCGTCGTGTCTGCGTACCATAGTCAGGACTAATCAGCTCATTTATAACCACAAATGGCTGAAATCTTTCATCATCTAAAAGCCCGACTAGAATATTTACTATATCAGTTGCTTTTCGCAACTCATCTGTTTGAGTGGCTGGAAATTCAGGAGAATACATTTTATTTTCATTCATAATAAATATCATATTGTCATGAAATAGCAAGCTAAGCAAAAGCACTATAGCTATACAATACTTGCATAATATTATCAAACATGCTATAAAAAATTATGGATACATCGCCAAAAAACCCAGAGCATGTCTGGACACCCAGAGAATCTTTGAAAGTAATTACTGAGTCTGATAGCGAAAAAGGGCTTACAAAACGTCTCGTAACTGAGATAAACGAAACTGAATGGGACAATGAAACACTTGACCAAGTGACGTATGCGCTTGGCATCGCCCTTGAAGCTCATCAACATGATAAACGTGGAAAGCACCCCTATTCCACTCATCTTTTACGTGTAACCGTTCGGATAATGAGCCCTAATCATTTTACTATTCGCGACCAGCCGAATCTTATCATCGCTGCTGCGCTGCATGATATTGTCGAAGATCACCCTGATTTTCTAATTAGTGACTCTGCTACTGAGAGTGAGGCCGAGAACCAAACATTAGCAATAAACGCTATAGAGGAACAATTTGGTTCAGACGTTTCACGACTCGTGGCTGAAGTGACAAACCCAGTATTGCCAGATGAAGTAAAAGACCTTAAAGCATTAGATGAAGTAGATTACAAAATAGCTAAAAACGAACTATACCGAAGTCATGTTATCGAACTAATTGGTAGTGGTTCCGAGGGAGCTATCATTAAACTGTCAGATTTCGTGGATAACTGTGTCGGACTTGGACATAACGAGGATGCAAAAAAAGCCACAAAGCTTGCCCATAAATACTTTCCGCTCATTGATCATTTTCGCAACTATATTGAAACGACTAGCCATTATAATGAAACCGTCAAAGCACGCCTTCTCGTACAGATGGATAATGCAGAGAGAAGGTGCAATATGCTCATAGACGCTACTTCATCACACCAAGAAACAGATCAGCAGCCTCCGAATGAAGATGGTGAAACTCATAGTGACTTTGACCAATCATCGTTTCTAGCCTCTTAACCTTAACTGTTTCAAATCCAATACACACTCTTCCGTTGTCACCACCTATACCTCTGTAATTAAATAGGCTTATGTTACATTCGGTACCGACAGTTTTTAGAAAATCACGTAGCGCGCCTGGGCGCTCTGGAAATATCACTTCATAAAGATGTTCGTTTTTGGCTTTTGGACTCGGACCACCAATCATACGACGAACGTGCACTTTTGCTATCTCGTCGTCTGATAAGTCAGTGTAGCTATATTTATGCTGATCAAGCGATTCATAAAGCGCTATTTTGTCTTGGTTATCTGGGACCATAATACCGACGAAAATATGCGCTTTTGACCGATCGTTAAGACGGTAATTAAATTCCGTGATAGCGTGGCCATTTATAACGTCCTCACAGAGACTGAGAAGTGCGCCAGGTTTTTCGGGTAGCTCTATTGCTAGCAACACTTCTTTTCCACTACCTGCCACGGTTCGCTCAGCCACGAAACGCAGCTTTTCAAACGGGATATTTGCGCCTGAGCTAACCGTCGCTATCGTTTTGCCTGTAATATTTTGTTCAGCAAGGTGTTTAATACTGCCAGCTATGGATAATGCGCCGGAAGGTTCAACAATCGAACGGGTATCTTCGTAAATGTACTTCATAGCCGCACAAAGCTCATCGGTCGAAACAGTGATAACCTCATCTACAAATTTTCGCACCGCTTGGAAGGTGTGTTCGCCAACTTGTTTGACGGCTACCCCATCGGCAAAGGTACTAACATACGAAAGCGCGAGTCGCTCATTCGCTTTGAGTGATTGCTGCATTGCATTACTCTCATCTGGTTCAACACCAATGATTTTGATATCAGTGTTGGCCTGCTTCACTAATTCAGCGACACCAGCCGCTAATCCGCCGCCGCCAACTGGCACAAATATGTAGTCGACATCAGGTAGTTGTTCTAAAATTTCACTACCGATTGTACCTTGGCCAGCAATCACCAATGGATCATCAAATGGATGCACAAATACTCGCCCTGTGCGCTCAGCTATCTGCTGGCAGTGCTCATAGGCATCGCTGAAACTATCGCCGTACAGCACGACATCGCCGCCATATTTTCTCACCGCTTCGACCTTGATATCTGGCGTCGTGACGGGCATAACGATGATGGCCGTGCTACCTAATTTCTGGGCACTGAGCGCGACACCTTGGGCATGGTTACCAGCGCTTGCCGTGATGACGCCGCGAGATAATTCCTCAGACGTCAGCTGAGCGATTTTGTTGTAAGCGCCACGGATTTTGAATGAGTGGACTTGCTGGAGGTCTTCTCGCTTGAGATAAATGTCGTTACCCGTCAGCTGGCTTAATTTGATTGCTGGCTGTAGCGGCGTTTTGCTAACGATGCCATAGAAAGTATCAACGATTATACTACTCATCTTCGCTACCATTCATAAGCGTAATCGAATGGACTTCAACGAGTTTATGAAGCAGCCCGGGTAGTGTACTCTCCCATTGAGCTGCACCTTCGACCTCGCACTGCAGCTTCAGCATATTGTCGTCGAGTTGTTCTGTATTAAGGCTGCGCAGCACAAATCCGCGCCGGCTGAGCACCTGTAGCATGCGCGGTACGACCATTGTCGAATCCTCAACCGTGAGTTCAAATCGAAATAAGTGTTTCATATCAAGTACTCCCCACTGGTTTGGCTAGTTTGGCAGTAGGCGCTTCAATGAGCATATGATCGTAAGATTTACCGGCTGGGATCATTGGGTAGACATTTTCTGTCTTGACGACTTCACACCAGATGACAACTGGACCGTCACTATAGTCGAGTGCATCAGTCAACCGCTCATCTAAATGCTCAGTATGTGTAATATGCACACCTTTTATGCCGTAGGCAGCCGCTAATGCTACAAAATTAGGGTTGCCCTCAAGACTAACCCCACTTTCGCGGTCGTCATAAAACAGCTCTTGCCACTGACGCACCATACCGAGGTATTTGTTATCTAAAATCACAATTTTAATCGGTAATTTGTGAATTGCTGCCGTCGCCAGCTCAGCCTGCGTCATCTGAAACCCTCCGTCGCCACTAATACTGATAACTGTTTCATTTGGCCTGCCAAGTTGCGCGCCGATAGCCGCCGGCATACCAAACCCCATTGTGCCGGCACCTCCCGAAGTCAGCCAATTATCTGGTGATTTGGTCTTGAAAAACTGAGCTGCCCACATCTGGTGTTGGCCAACATCTGTTGTGACGATTGCATCGCGATTATTTTTATTAGTCTGCTGATAGAGTGCCTCTATAACTGCTTGCTGTGATAGTCCTTCATGGTTAGTAAAGTGAAGTGGAAATTCGTTTTTGAGTTCAGATATTCTACTAAGCCAAGCTTTGTTCGGCTCAATATCTACAAGTTCTTGCAGTTCACTTAGCGCTAACTTTGCATCGCAAACGACAGCATGATCGACGGTAACCATTTTGTTAATTTCTGTTGGGTCGATATCAATATGGCACTTCACAGCTTGGTCACAGAATTGACTAGCTTCGCCAATGATCCGATCATCAAATCGTGAACCAACGTTGAGTAGACAGTCGGTTTCTTGGATAGCTTTATTAGCATAGGCCGTGCCGTGCATCCCCAGCATGCCGAGGTGAAGTGAGCTGTTTTCATCAAACGCTCCCTTACCAAGTAACGTCGTCACGACGGGTATTTGATGCGTATTTATAAATTCGTGGAGCTTACTTGAAGCATCTGACAGTAATACGCCATGCCCTACCAGCAAAAGTGGCCTCTTAGCACCACTCAGAGCCTCCGCGATACCTTTTAGGCTATCATTATGTGTCTGTACTGGTTCGGCTAATTGAGACGTTACAGGTAGGCTGATAACGCCTGTAAATGGTGCCGAGCTAACGTCTTTTGGGATATCAATCACCACTGGTCCACGTCGTCCATTCATCGTTACATCGAACGCTTTATGTACAGTCTTGGGTATGTCATTCGCCTCATAGATTTGATATCTGTGCTTGACTACTGGCACGCTTAGATTGATGACATCAGTCTCCTGAAATGCGTCCATACCAATCATGCTAGTGATCTGCTGGCCACTAATCAAAATCATTGGCACATTATCCATGTGCGCCGTCATCAAACCAGTTATTGCATTGCCCGCTCCTGGACCACTGGTTACTAATACCACCCCTGGCTTGCCAGTTGCTCGAGCATAGCCATCAGCCATGTGGACTGCGCCTTGCTCATGACGGACGTTGATCAATTTTATTTTCGTTTTGGTCGTGACGATGGCATCAAATATTGGGATAACTGCCCCGCCGGAGTAGCCAAATATGTACTCCACACCTAAGTTTTCAAGAGTATGGATTAATGCTTGCGCTCCGTCCATGTTTTGCTTACCACTCATGATGTTTTACCTCTGTGAGCAACCGCTTCAATTTCGATAAGCAGCTCATTATTACCACCAACTCGTGGCAACTTTGACACCTCGACACATGCCCTTGCAGGATATGGATTGGTGAAAAAGCTGCCATATATATCGTTTATTTCTGTAAAATCAGTCATATTTCGCACATATATCGTTGTTTTTATTACATCTTTTAGCGTTAGGTTAGCGTCTGCCAAAACTTCAACAATATTTTCCATTACCTGTTTTGTTTGCGAACCTACGTCTACTTTAGCTATTTTAGTCTCTGGATCGACTCCTACCTGGCCGGAAATATAGACATAGCTATCAGCCTCTCGCAGCGGACTATATGGACCGTACGTCGTATTTGATTGTGTGCTTTTCACCCTTTTCTCCTACTTTATTAAACAAAAAGCCCGAGTTGCTAATTGCGACTCGGGCTTTTTGTGTAACAGTATCTTCAGCTACATCAAAGTCAGAGCGCTTGGGCGCACCACGATAATGAGGTTGAGAATGTTGTTACGTAACATATGCTAGTGATTGTGCTCTTTTGATAAGAATAAGTCAACTATCCTGAGTCGGATAGCCTTTCTTGCAGCTCATCACGAACTCGTACAAATGGGCTTTTACCTGGATAAAATTTACTATCATCTACCACTTGTGATTCATGGGCTTCTAAGGTTACCCCTTCGATAGTCTGAAATACTACTTTTTTTGTCAGTGCGTAAGGCTCACCTATCTGAATATCGGCAACTAAATCAAGTTCTCTGATATCAGCTCGCCCCACACGGGTATCCACAGAGCCATGTCCTATGACTTGTTTTGTAATACAAAGTCCATCCACAAAATACACATTCAGTTGAGTACCGGAAGGACCTATACCCTTAAAACAAATACCAACATTCTCAAAGACGCAGGCTTCAACGACCGACTGTATATCGACTAAAACCCAGGAGTTTTATACTCTACTATTGCACCCTGCTCGAATTGAAATATATCCTTGCCAGTGTCGAGTTTCGCCGCTGTACGTTCAGGGTTTAGTGGATCAATCATCTGCTCACTTAAGGCTAATATTTACAGTTGTGACGTCTCGAAGCATATACATAACCATTCGAGACTCTTCCTCACCCATAACCATTCCGTCGCTGCCAACTGCTTTGAAAACCCTTAATCTTTCGCTATCACTATACACTGAATTATCCCTAAATCCTATTCTGTGCAATTCTTCGTTGAATTGGCGAACACTATACATCTCAAGCGGAGCATCGGGCTGTACTTTAACCATTACATGAGGGTCTTGATTTGGAATTGCAATACTAATCAATTTTACAGGACATTGCATAATGTCCCTCAGTCTAGCATCAGGATTATCAAATGTTAGCTCATCTGAAACCAGAGTTTCAATTGAGAATACATGGTAATCGAAGCCGCCTGGAAGATAATTGCCATCTCTATCACGCTCCTGATCACAAAGGGCAAATAACGGAGAAATTATACCTCTACCAGACTGAATAGTGCGTGAATCTCTAAGAAAACCCTCATAATCATCATATATTTCGCCCATTTCTGTCGTACTTAACGAACCGTTGCCTAATCTATCGTCATGCCAACCAAAGTCACGTAAATATGCCAAAACTGCGCCATCAATAAGGCTTTGTGCTAAAATCGCAACAGTTCTGACCGGATGCTCACGACGTTCTCTGTTTTCAATAGTCATTTTATAAACTATAAAACTATTTTTACTACAAGTCAATAATACTATTCATTTTCGCACAAACAATAAAAGCCATCCTATCAGGATGGCTCTAAATATTCACATTTTCGTCCTTTTTGACTCGTCAGAATAACTACACAGTTATTGAATGTGCCCCGGTACGACACAGTGGCAAGTCGCCGAAAGTGTCGTACCGGGTGTGTGAGTTTGTTGTTGCCCTGATGGGCTGTCCGTCCGCTCGAACCAACTGTCTCACCGCGATGCGGAGTGCTACTTTTCCCGGTAGCTTCGGGGGCTCATTTGTGAGGGGGGCAGTGATCTGCCTAACGCGGCCAATGGCCAAATTCCGCGCCCTTCAGAGACTAAGTGCTTGAACACTACGTTGCTTGTCTCTCCATGAATTCAGGTCCATGGTCCTTGAGGGTAAAATTCTCTCCAATTATTCAAGTAAAGGAGACCCTGAGCCAGCACACTATCTGCTGGATACTATTTAATATATACTACTAACAACATATTGTCAAGGCATTAATATTATTCCCAACGATAAAAGCCACCCTATCAGGATGGCTCTTATATAATTCGGCACCGTGCTAGTTTCCCGCTTTCGCAGTATAATCGCCGCTGCTGGGCTTAACTGCTGTGTTCGGAATGAGAA
>Ga0209309_10001094_pt1 | contig 28247 bp, 26 predicted proteins | sample COGITO_mtgs_1204_2_FD_184807 | JGI IMG/M metagenome (GOLD analysis project Ga0209309, IMG submission 184807) | Pelagic marine microbial communities from North Sea - COGITO_mtgs_120412 (SPAdes) (version 2) | ecosystem: Environmental > Aquatic > Marine > Epipelagic ... | reverse complement strand
GTTATTTATATCAACGTGATATTGATGCAAAAGTAGATAGCAATCGTGAAAACTGGGTGGTTTTGGCTTCTAGCGATCCTGTTTTGGTCAGTAATGTGGTAGGCCTTTTAAATGGTATGCCCAATAATTATAAATTGCGATTGTTGGCACTTGATAAAAACAAGGCGTACGACTATCACGATGTATCGAATATGCACTTAGCAAAGTTGCACTTTACATTTCCTTCGGTAAATAAGAATTACGATTTTAATGAAAAAGATCCGTTTTTAATCAGTTATATGAATAAATACGGCGTATTACCCAATCGATATGCAGTACGTGGTTTTGATATTATGTATGACATCTTATTGCGATTGGCTTCGGCCGACGATATGTACAAAGCCAGTGAAAACGATTTTGTTACCGAATACATTGAGAACAAATTTCAATACACCAATAAACTGCTTTCTGGTTATCAAAACAATGCAGTATATATTGTAGAATACAATGATAAACTTCATTTTATAGAAGCAGAATGAGCACAGCTAAAGTAACATACCTTGGTAACCTTCGTACGGAATGTGAACACCTAAAATCCGGTAATAAATACATAACCGATGCACCAATTGACAACCATGGAAAGGGAGAGGCTTTTTCACCAACCGATACGGTAGCAACTGGTTTGGCTAATTGTATGCTAACGGTTATGAGTATTAAAGCAAACGATCTGCAAGTAGACTTAAAAGAAAGTACAGCCACTGTTACTAAAACCATGGCAAGTAATCCACGACGTATTTCAAAAATTGAAGTCGTTTTTCAACTTCCAGCCATTTCAGAAGAAAAAAATAAAAAGATACTAGAAAAAACAGCTAGTACCTGTCCCGTGCATCATAGTTTACATCCTGATATAGAAAAAGTAATTACCTTTAATTGGGGATAGTTCATTTTTTTAATCAATTTCAATAAAGGCAGGATTTTTGCGTTTCAATCTGTATGAAGCTTTTTGCAGCAATAGTATTGTTAACAATCTCCTTTTTTCCTTCGGAAGGAAATAAAGAAAAAATTCCTTGGACCGAAACCAAACAACTTACCTGGGACGATTTTAGGGGCACACCACAAGCTGGTGCCAATTTTGTGGCCAGTACCAACAGTGGAATGGCTTTTTCGTTTTCATTTACCGTAAAAAATGGAAAACGGACTATTGAGCACAGCGTGACGTGTAATTTTTATCCAAAATTATCATGGTTTAAATCCGGAAAAGTTTCCGAATATATTTTAAAACATGAGCAGACCCATTTTGCCATTTCAGAATGGCATGCCCGCATCTTACGAAAGCGAATTGCGGAAACCGAATTCTCAAAAAATAGTAAAAAAGAAATAGAGACGCTGTACCGTAAAACAGAATTAGAGCGTCAAAACGTTCAAAACGAATATGATTTGCAAAGTGATCATTCAAAAAATAAAGAAGAAGAATATCGTTGGCGAGAAATAGTTGCCAATCAATTAAAAGCCTATGAACGCTGGAAATAGCCCAGACCCCAAACATTTAGAAGAATTGGCAAACTACAAAATGCCTTTCGGAAAATATAAAGACCAATACTTGGTTAATATCCCTGAACCGTATTATGTATGGTTTAAGCAAAAAGGATTTCCACAGGGTAAGCTAGGTAATCTAATGCAAGAAATGTATGAGATTAAGTTAAATGGTTTGGAAGGACTTTTAAAAAAATTGATTAGAAGGTAACGCCTAACAATTTAATAGTTTCTGTTTTTTAAATATTAAGCCAAAAACTACGCAACCATTCCGCTAAAACCCCATCTATTATATGGTTATATAAACGATATGGGAATTACGTTAAAATATATTAAACCTTTATTCTATTGGATGCCGGAGTTATATCTTATTCTGGCAATGATTTTTTACTGGGTATCAACCGCCACACTTTTAAACCCCATCACTTTTGTATTATCGGTATGTTTAATTTCACAGCTTATATTCAATAAAAAAGGGATGGGCATCTTTTTAGGAAGTCTTCTTGTTATTTTAAACCTATATCTATTTTTTGTTTTGTTTTCTGGTCGTATAGCTATTTCAGTATTTACTATTTCAGCTCAAAAATTCCTTTTTATAGGAAGTGGTTTTATAACGCTTAATATCTTAATGTCCATAAAGTTATTGTTGAAACATGTTAATTTACATCCAAAAAGAACAAAAATACTGGGGTGAAATTATCTGGGACTTTTCTTCTAATTAAATTCTTCCTGCCTTTTTTAGTAATCTACTTTTTGATAATTGTAATTTAATTGTTGCCTTCCATAATATTTCCCTACTTTTGCATCCCGTATAATTAACTCAGCAACGCTTCACAATGAGCACTACAAAATACATCTTCGTTACGGGCGGAGTATCATCATCTTTAGGAAAAGGAATTATCGCAGCTTCACTTGCTAAATTACTGCAAGCCAGAGGGTATCGCGTTACCATTCAAAAATTGGATCCCTACATCAATGTGGATCCTGGGACATTAAACCCATACGAACATGGCGAATGTTACGTAACCGATGATGGCGCCGAAACCGATTTAGATCTTGGCCACTACGAACGTTTTTTAAACGTAAAAACGTCACAAGCCAATAATGTAACTACCGGACGTATTTACCAAAGCGTTATTGAAAAAGAACGTCGTGGTGAATTTTTAGGAAAAACAGTTCAGGTTGTTCCGCACATTACCAATGAAATTAAAGAACGCGTACAGCAACTTGGTTCTACCGGCGATTACGATATCGTAATTACTGAAATAGGCGGAACTGTAGGTGATATTGAATCCCTACCGTATATTGAAGCGGTTCGTCAACTTCGTTGGGAGTTGGGTGATGAGAATGCGTTAGTTATTCATTTAACCTTAGTTCCTTATCTTTCTGCTGCGGGAGAATTAAAAACAAAGCCTACACAACATTCCGTTAAAACTCTGATGGAAAGCGGTATAAGAGCCGATATTTTAGTGTGCCGTACCGAACACGATTTATCTGATGATCTTCGAAAGAAACTAGCACTTTTTTGTAATGTAAAACGAGAAGCTGTCATACAATCTATTGATGCTTCTACCATTTACGATGTACCTAATATGATGTTAGAAGAAGGGCTGGATACGGTAACGCTTCAAAAATTGGGGATGGAAAATAATAAAGAACCAGACCTAACCCGTTGGAATGAATTTTTAAAACGTCACAAAAACCCGAAGGGGGAAGTACGTATTGGGTTAATAGGAAAATATGTAGAACTACAAGACAGCTATAAATCAATTTTAGAGTCGTTTATTCACGCAGGTGCTGAAAATGAAGTACGTGTAGATGTCAAGTATATTCATTCAGAATACATCAACAAGAACAATGTAGAAGCAAAACTTAAAAACCTTGATGCCGTTCTAGTGGCTCCTGGGTTTGGGGAACGTGGTATTGAAGGTAAAGTAGAGGCGGTTCGTTATGCTCGTGAAAACAAATTACCATTTTTGGGTATTTGTCTAGGAATGCAAATGGCTGTGATAGAATACAGCCGAAATGTATTAGGTATTAAAGATGCCAATTCTACTGAAATGAATCCGCAAACGCCCAATCCAGTTATTAACTTGATGGAAGACCAGAAAAGTATTACCGACATGGGTGGGACAATGCGTTTAGGAGCGTGGAAGTGCGATGTAAAAGCTGATAGTATTATCGGTAGGGTTTACAGTGAAAGTACAATTGAGGAGCGCCACCGTCACCGCTACGAGTATAATAATAAGTATAAAGAACAATTGGAAGCAGCTGGAATGATAGCTACTGGTATAAACCCAGACACGCAATTAGTGGAGGTCGTTGAAGTGCCCGCACACCCTTGGTTTGTAGGGGTTCAGTATCATCCGGAATATAAAAGTACCGTGGCGAGTCCGCATCCATTATTTGTTGCGTTTGTAAAAGCAGCGCACGATCATGCAGACAATACCTAAACCGACAATTTGGCGTACCTTGTTATTGGGGCGGGATATTTGCTTTATGCAAACTAAGTTTGAGAATAATAAAAGTATAAATTAATAGTTAGTTTTTTCTGAAGCATATTATTTCAGAAAAAACTTAAAAAAGAAACGTTCGGAAAACGGACATTTTTGACACAAGTTCAGATTACATGGAAAAAAAGAATTTTGACGTTAATTCCCTCATAGGGTTTGTATTGATTGGAGGTATATTAGTATGGATGCTGTATATGCAAGAGCCTTCTGAAGATGAAGTTCAGGCCGAAAAAGCCAGAACCGAAGCTGCTGCTAAAGCAAACGAAGCCTCTGAAAAAGAGAAGAAAGAAGAAACCAACCTTGAAGAAGCCACTGAAGAAATGGCTGTTGCCAATGCGCAAGATTCACTCGCTGTTGAAAAACTTAAAAATAAGTTAGGTTCATTTGCTTATTCAGGTACATTATCTTCTGCAAAACAAAACACAACCGTAATTGAGAACGAAGTTCTTTATTTGGAAGTAAACAATAAAGGGGGGTATATTACCGAAGCCCGTTTAAAAAATCACACTACTTACGATTCACTTCACGTAAGCCTTATAAAAGATGGGAACAGTACACTAAACTTGCAGTTTTCTTCAGAAAACAGGCTGCTGAATACCAAAGATTTATTCTTTGAACCTTCCGTAAGTACCAATGGTGATAACAATGTATTGTCCATGAAGCTGAAAACTTCAGAAAGTGCATACATAGAATACCGTTACGAGTTGTTGCCTGATGAGTACATGATTAATTTCAGCATTAAATCGCAAGGATTAGATGGTGTTATCAATACCTCACAACCTATTTATTTAGATTGGAAATTAAAAGGGTATCGACACGCAAAAAGTATTACCTATGAAAACAGGTACAGCCGTTTGGTATATGAATATGAAGACGGTGATCATAACAAGCTTTCACAGACTGGCGAAGATGACGAAACCGAGAGAGATGTTACGTGGATGAACTTCCGTCAACACTTTTTTAGTTCGTTGCTATTGACTGATACGCCTTTTAAAGAAGTATCGTTTAGCTCAGAAAATCTTGTGGAAGATGAAGAAATAGATACGGTTTACACCAAACAATACGGTGCTAAAATGCTTTTAGAGCCTAAAGCAGGTGGACTTTCCTATAATATGAATATGTATTATGGCCCAACGGATTATCAGATTTTAAATGATTATGGACGAAACCTTGACGAGGCTATGCCTTTGGGTTGGGGAATTTTTGGGGTAATAAACAAATACATTATTATTCCACTTTTCGGCTTTTTAATTAGTTTTTTACCTGCTGGAATTGCCATTATCACTTTAACTGTATTGATTAAGTTGTTATTGTCACCAGTACAGTACAAGCAGTACTTGTCTCAGGCCAAAATGAAAATACTGCGGCCAGAGATTGAGGAGATTCGTGAAAAGCATGGTGATAACAAAATGAAGATTCAGCAGGAAACGATGAAGCTTCAAAATGCTGCAGGCGCGAGTCCATTAAAAGGGTGTTTACCGGCGTTATTGCAATTACCGGTGTTTTACGCCTTATTTACATTTTTCCCATCGGCGTTTGACCTTCGACAAAAAAGCTTTTTGTGGGCGGACGACCTTTCCAGTTATGATGTAGTAGCTCATTTGCCATTTACCATCCCGTTTTATGGAGACCACGTAAGTTTATTCCCAATACTAGCATCTATCGCCATCTTTATTTATATGATGATGACAACGGGGCAAACCATGCAAGCGCAGCAACAACCGGGAATGCCTAATATGAAATTTATAATGTATCTGTCTCCGCTATTTATGTTGATATTTTTCAACAACTACGCGAGTGGACTGTCATTGTATTATTTCACGTCAAACATGATTACCATCGGTATTATGTTGGTGATTAAGAATTTTATAATCGATGATGATAAGATTCACGCTAAAATTCAGAAAAAGAAAAAGCAACCTAAAAAGCAAAATCGTTTTCAGCGAAAAATGTCAGAAATGATGGAGCAGGCCGAAGAGCAAAAGAAAGCGCAGAAAAAGAAATAATCTACTGAAAGCCTCCTCTAATCGGGAGGCTTTTTTTATATCCAATGGATTTATACTTTACGTTTTATTTAAGCGTTTTAATTTGAAATCCAGAATTTACTTCACAATGAAAAATCTTTGTTTCCTTTTCTTCGGAATACTATTTATCCTACCATTAGTCGCACAAGAAAAAGTAAATCAGTTTGATGAAAACGGCAAGCGTGACGGAGTATGGAAAAAAGACTATCCCGGCACCAAACAACTTCGGTATAAAGGACAATTTGATCACGGACAAGAAACGGGGGTTTTCAAGTTTTACTGCGAAACCTGTAAAGACCAACCGATGGTAATTAAGGATTTTTCTTCTAACGGAAATAAAACTTCGGTGCAATATTTCACCATAAAAGGGAAATTGGTAAGCGAAGGAAATATGGAAGGAAAAGATAGAGTAGGCGAGTGGTTATATTATCATGAAAAATCGAAAGCTGTCATGACTCGGGAACACTATAAAAATGATGAGTTGGACGGTATAAAAACTACGTATTATCCCAATGGCACTAAAACCGAAGAAATCCACTATCAAAACGGTCTAAAACAAGGCGAAAATAACTATTATTCTCCGGAAGGTGTATTGTTGAAAAAATTACAATATGTAGATGATAAACTAAGTGGAGAAGCTCTTTATTACGACGCAAACGGTACCGTGACTATCAAAGGCTATTATGAAAATGGTAAAAAACACGGACGTTGGCAATACTTTAAAAACGGGGAAGTAGAAATGGAAGAGACCTATCCAAAACCGAAAAACCCCAAGAAGCAATAAAATAATTCTATAAAACTCCATTAGGGTATAAATTTTGTTGTAATAGCTATAAAATCAATAGATGGTTTGTATTGAGTAACGCTTTGTTAAAATTGTATCTTTGCAGCCATAAATTATTTCCAGATTACTGATAAAATGAATGCAAAAAAAAGAGTTGTTGTTGGGTTAAGTGGAGGAGTGGATTCCAGCGTAGCGGCTTACCTTTTGAAAGAGCAAGGGTATGAAGTTATTGGCCTGTTTATGAAGAACTGGCATGATGATACGGTAACTATATCTAATGAATGCCCATGGTTAGAAGATAGTAACGATGCTATGTTAGTAGCTCAAAAATTAGACATCCCTTTTCAAACAGTCGATTTGAGTGAAGAGTATAAAGAACGTATTGTCGATTATATGTTTCGGGAATATAAAATGGGCAGAACACCAAACCCAGATGTGCTTTGTAACCGAGAAATTAAATTTGATGTGTTTTTAAAAATTGCATTAGAACTCGGAGCAGATTATGTAGCTACCGGGCATTATTGCAGAAAGGGTGAAATTGAAAGTAATGGTAAAACTACTTATCAATTGTTATCAGGAAAAGACCCAAACAAAGATCAGTCGTATTTTCTTTGCCAATTGTCACAAGAGCAGCTTTCAAAAACATTATTTCCTATTGGTGAAATTTTAAAACCGGATGTACGGAAGATAGCTTCAGAACAAGGCTTAATCACTGCAGAAAAAAGAGACTCACAAGGACTTTGCTTTATTGGTAAAGTAAGGCTTCCAGAGTTTTTACAACAGCAACTGTCACCTAAAGAAGGTGTGATTATAGAGGTTCCTTCAGAATATTCGAACTATACTAAAACCGAACCTGAATTTGCTTCCGAAGAAGAAAGGTTACAATACCTTTCAGAAAAAAACAACTATGTTATTACAGATGGAGCGGAAGTAGGAAAACATCAAGGGGCCCATTTTTTCACCAAAGGACAGCGTAAGGGGTTGGCCGTTGGCGGGACTAAAGAACCACTCTTTGTGATCGATACCGATGTAAAGGAAAACGTTATATATACCGGGCAAGGAAAGGATCATCCCGGATTATACCGTCGCGGACTTTTTGTAAAAAATGAAGAAATTCATTGGGTCCGTGAGGATTTGTGTTTACAAGAAGATGAAACCAAAGAAGTTATGGCTCGAATACGGTACCGACAAGCTTTGGAAAAAGCAACATTACACCAAACAGTTTCCGGACTTTATGTTATATTTGAAAACCCACAATCTGCCATTACTGAAGGACAATTTGTTGCTTGGTATCAAGGAGAAGAATTGCTCGGCAGCGGTGTTATATCTTAAAAATATGTTATTATGAAAAAAATACTATTACTACTACTTACAGTTTTTTTTACTCAATTTACTTATTCACAAGAAGACGCTCTAGTTTTCCTTGCGGATAAAGAGGGCGTTGCTGATGCGCTGGCAAACCCACTTACCATTTTAACACAAGAAGCAATTGACCGAAAGCAACTGCAAGGGACTCCAATTGATGAGCGCGATGTTCCTCTTAACGAAACGTATAAGGCAGAAATAAATAATAGCACCGGTATAACGGTATTTGCAAAATCCAAATGGATGAATGCAGTTTATGTACGAGGTTCTGTCTCAAATATCAATAATTTGTTGAATTTGGAATTTGTAACCGAAGTAGAGTTTGCCGATAAAAATTTAAATTTCAGAAGTTCAAAAAGAGAAACTCCTGATAAGTTTGAAGTTGAAAACAAAAACAGTAGAGTTGAATATAATTATGGAAATGCAGCTAATCAAACCGAAATGCTTTCTGTCGATTTTCTACACGAAAACGATTTTACAGGAGAAGGAATGATTATAGCATTTATGGATGGTGGTTTTCCTAACGTAATGAACAATCCCGCATTTGAGGATCTTAGAAATGAAGGAAGGCTTTTAGGGACTTATGATTTTGTAGAACGTCAAGAGAATGCTGACGGCACAATTAGTCACGGATCTAATACACTTAGTGACGCCGCCGCATTTTTAAATGGAGAATTTGTAGGTACTGCACCTCAGGCATCTTATTATTTATACGTAACTGAAGCTGGTAATGAGGAAAGTCCTTTAGAGGAAGCGCTTTGGGTGGAGGCTTTGGAACGGGCTGATAGCCTTGGCGTGGATGTAGTAAATACTTCATTAGGCTATCAAGATTTTGATGACCCTGATTACGATCACAGTTATGAAGATTTAGATGGACAAACCACTATAGGAGCTCGTGGAGCCAATCATGCCTTTGATAAGGGAATGATTATGGTTACCTCTGCTGGAAATGATCGAGGAGGCTTTAATTACGTAGCGACTCCAGGAGATTCTCCAGGAACATTTACTATAGGTGCCGTAGATTCCAATGGTAATTTAGCAGGATTTAGTTCTATTGGACCGACAGTGGACGGTCGTGTTAAACCAGATGTAATGGCGCAAGGTGAATTTGCAGCTATTGTAGATCAATTTGGTAATGTTGGTTTTAGTAACGGTACTTCATTTAGTTCACCTATTATGGCGGGCTCAGTCGCTTCTTTTTGGCAAGCGAGACCACAGACATCAAATGCTGATATTATGCAGATAATTAGAGAATCTGCTTCTTTGTATAATAATCCTTCAGATGAAATGGGCTACGGAATTCCAAATTTTCAAGATGCATATAATTCTTTAATTCAATTAAGTATTGAAGACCAAATGCTAGAAAGTAATTTTGCATTATACCCTAACCCTGTAACAACCGAAGTGAATATCTCATTTCCTAAAAATTCTTCCGAAGCAACTTTTACCTTATATAATGTGTTGGGAGAACAAGTAAAAAGTGCTCGTATCAACAAAAATAACAATCGAGTAGATGTAGCGTATCTTTCTGCAGGTGTTTATATTGCAACCATTCAAACAGGAAAACAAAAAACTTCTTTCAAACTAATTAAAAAGTAGTACTACGTGCAAAATAGAATTACGGAACTTTTCAACATACAATATCCATTAATACAAGCTGGAATGATCTGGAACAGTGGCTGGCGTTTGGCTAGTGCTGTGAGTAATGCCGGTGGATTGGGCATTATAGGTTCTGGTTCCATGTATCCAGAAATATTCTTGGAACACGTTCAAAAATGTAAAAAAGCAACCGATAAGCCGTTTGGGGTCAACGTACCGATGTTGTATCCAGATATTGATAAAATTATTGATATTATTATAGATGAAGAAGTGAAAATTGTATTTACTTCAGCGGGAAACCCGAAAACGTATACGTCAAAATTAAAAGAGCATGGAATTACAGTTGTTCATGTGGTTAGTAGTGTGAAATTTGCATTAAAATCACAAGAAGCAGGTGTAGATGCTGTTGTAGCGGAGGGTTTTGAAGCCGGAGGACATAACGGTCGTGATGAAACCACTACTTTTACTTTAATCCCGATGGTAAAAGAAAAAATTGCTATTCCACTAATTGCAGCTGGTGGTATTGCCACTGGCCGTGGCATGTTAGCAGCGATGGTTTTAGGTGCCGATGCCGTACAAGTAGGCAGTCGTTTTGTTGCCAGTGAAGAGTCTAGCTCGCATCAAGCTTTCAAGAAAATGGTGGTGGATGCTAAGGAAGGCGATACCATGCTTACGTTAAAAGAATTAGCACCGGTCCGTATGCTGAAAAATAAGTTTTTTCAAGAAGTGATGGAACTTTACACCCAAAACCCAAAAAAGGAACAACTAATTGAGCTTTTGGGCAGAGCACGCGCCAAAAAAGGTATGTTTGAAGGCGATTTAGAAGAAGGAGAACTAGAAATAGGTCAAATAGCTGGATTGATACATGATATAAAACCGGCAGCACAAATAGTTGAAGAAATGATTGCAGAGTTTGAGGCGTCGAAAAAAGAAGTTTCTAAACTTTAAATTTCTATTCCTTCCAGTACATAATCGGCTACTTCAATATTTTCTTTATCGGTATGTAAAACCGATACATCACCTGTTGTTTCAAGGATTACAGCCTTAACTTGACTAAGGGTAATTACATTTGCTTCCCGGAGTTTAGATTGCAATTCAGATTCCGTAACCTTAGATTTTTTCATGTTTTCTTTTAAAATTTCCCCGTTGCGCATAATCATGATGGGTTTATTTTCAATTAACTTTTCAACAGCATTGCTTTTGTATCGAATATAAGTAACTAAATAATTAAGGGCATAAAGAATAAGAAGTAGGATGGCACCCACTAAAACAGAAGGGTTTCCGGTGTTAACCGTCATGGCAATGATGTTACCTATGGCTACAGTTATTACAAAATCGAACCCCGACATTTTACTAAAACTTTTTAGTCCAAATATTCTTGTATAAAGAATCAAGAGAATAAAAATTAAGGTAGTGCCTATAAAGACTTCAGGGATTTCGGTAAGGTTTTTAAAAAAATGATCGAGAGACATAGTACTGAATTTTTGTTCTGAAAAGATACAGTATTAAAAAATAATAAAGGTTTGAAACTTTATCAAAAAATTAAACCGAGGCAAAGCTTAAAATTTTCGTAATAAGAACAGGACTAACCAAAAAATAGTAGTAAAATCCTATTACATTTGTTACTTTTGTGCATCTTAAAATTAAGCCATAAAACGCTATTATGAATTTACACGAATATCAAGGAAAAGAAATACTGAATAGTTTTGGAGTTGAAATCCAACGAGGAATCGTTGCTCAAACTCCTGCTGAAGCTGTAGAAGCTGCAAAAAAATTGACCGAAGAAACTGGAACCGGTTGGCACGTTGTCAAGGCACAAGTTCATGCTGGTGGCCGTGGTAAAGGTGGCGGTGTAAAATTGGCCAAAAACCTTAAGGAGGTCGAAGAAATTGCCGGGGAAATCATTGGAATGAATTTGGTGACTCCACAAACTAGCAAGGAAGGTAAAAAAGTAAACCAAGTATTAATTACTGAAGATGTTTACTATCCTGGTGATAACGAACCAGAGGAGTATTATATGAGCGTTTTGCTGAACCGTGCTACTGGAAAAAACATGATTATGTATTCTACAGAAGGTGGTATGGATATTGAAACCGTTGCTGATAAAACTCCTCATTTAATATTTAATGAAGAGGTAGATCCTACTTTGGGATTAATGCCATTTCAAGCACGCCGAGTTGCTTTTAACTTAGGATTAAGCGGGAAAGCTTTTAAACAAATGACCAAGTTTGTTACTTCTTTGTATAAAGCGTATACAGAATCTGATTCTTCTTTATTTGAAATAAACCCAGTTTTAAAAACAAGTGACGATAAAATAATAGCAGTCGATGCTAAAGTAAGCTTAGATGATAATGCCTTGTTCCGTCATAAAGATTATGCAGCAATGCGTGATATACGTGAAGAAAATCCAGTAGAGGTAGAGGCACGTGAAGCGGGATTAAGCTATGTAGATCTTGATGGAAATGTTGGTTGTATGGTAAACGGTGCAGGTCTTGCTATGGCAACGATGGACCTTATTAAGCAAGCCGGCGGTGAGCCTGCTAACTTCTTGGATGTAGGAGGTACAGCAGATGCTGAACGAGTGGAAATAGCGTTTAACCTAATACTTAAAGACCCTTCAGTAAAAGCTATTTTAGTAAATATATTTGGAGGAATTGTTCGCTGTGACCGAGTAGCACAAGGGATTGTAGATGCTTATAAAAATATGGGTAATATTGAAGTTCCAATTATTGTGCGTTTGCAAGGAACCAATGCTGATAAAGCAAAAGAATTAATTGATAATAGTGGATTAGCTGTTGAAAGCGCAGTAGAATTTCAAGAAGCTGCCGATAAAGTGCACAAGGTACTGTCGTAATTATCGACTAGTTAAAGTAATAAATAGTAAAGCCTGAAGTTAAAAACTTCAGGCTTTTTTTATGGTTTTAAAATATCATTTGCTAGTTTTTGTATAATTTTCATGTCCTTTTCTGAATCGAAAGAGGTGACTTCCATCAACACTTTTATTTCTTCATCAATGGCTTCCATGTAAGAATTCTCTATTGCCGGTTGTTGCTTTAAATAGGCAAACATCCAAATTAGCTTTTGGACTACGGAAGGATCTTGGCTGCAGTAGGTGCGAAGCGAAGACATTACTTGGTACAACAGTTCGTCAAAGTGTACAACTGCCATTTTAATGTAAGCGACCCCTTCTTCTGAAAAAACGCCCAAATCATTTTTTTTCATCCGTAGGGCGAACAATTCGGTAAGATAATCAATTGCATTAATAGCTGTACCGGGATCATTGACACCAGGTGACATGGCCCTGACGGCAATTTCGGTAATTTGTTTAAAGGCTAAGACGTAATTATCCTGTATGTATTCACCTCTAGCAAAATTCAAATTAGAAAATATAGATTTAACCGTTTCCTCTTCTAGTTTTTTATTGGATTTTAAAACGCGGATATTTTTTAGGACAAACAGTCCTTTAGGCACGGTAATATATATCTTCACATCTTTCTCTTTGCAAACATTGATTATATTTTGAGTTGCTATATTTTGAAAATACCCACTTTTAGGTGATGTATGGCTGTACCAATCTTCAGTATCTGGAAATGCTTGCGTTGTTTTGGTTTCACTATTATTTTCGCGCTCTATTACGCTGCTCAGCCTTTTGGTAGCCTGATTGTAGATGCCATCCATAATATTGTTAATCTGGATGCTTTGCGAAATATTATGAATAAAAAAGATAAATGCCCCTAAGCAAATAATGCTAAAAACAACCCCTAGTAGTATGGAAAACCCCGGAAGAGTAAATTTCTCTTCACTGGTTTCAATACTAAAGAGCGTAAAAATATTATAAATAATAGTACCAATATAAACTCCTAATATAACCTGGTGTCTTTTATTTGAAATCAACCCTGGCAGTAATCTTGGTGAAAAATTACTAGATGCTTGACTCAATAGTAACATTACCATAGAAAAGCTGAAAACCATAAGTGAAATTAGTCCGCCAATGCAAGTACTTAATACACTTAAAGCGGTATCGCCATCTTCAACCACCAATAAAGGGAATACTTCGATAAGATGTCTTGAAATTCCATTATTTTCAGCAATAATCATCACTAGGGCGAAGACAAAACCTAAAACTGAAATGAGGGATGGGTAGAAGGCTATTTTACTTTGTAACGTACTATAAAAAGTACGAATCCTTATAAAAAATTGTTTCATATGCGTTTCTATTGGTTTAAAGATAAATAGAAAACTTTAGTATTTCGGTATAATTGTATTTATGTACTTTTTGAAAAACTGCCAATAAGTCATTTGGCGATGTGTTTTATATGTCAAAATGTCTTATAAAACTAATTGGAATTAATTTTGCTATTAATTAAGAAAGAAAATAACATTAAAATAAAGCGTTATGAATTTAGTTAGAAAAAACAACAATTGGTTTCCTTCATTGATGGATGAACTTTTTTTAGAAAATAAATTAGATGTTCCCAATTATGAAAACTTTAGCATTCCTGCCGTAAATATTCAGGAAAAAAACACGAATTTTGTGGTGCAATTAGCTGTGCCTGGATTAAGTAAGGAAAATTTCAACATAGAAGTTGAAAATGAAATATTAAAAATTTCTGCTGAAGTTGCTTCAGAAAATGAAGAAAATAACACAGAAAACGAAACAAAATTTACTCGAAAAGAGTTTAATTTCAGTAGTTTCAGACGATCATTTACACTACCTGAAAATGTAAATGTTGAAGACGTAAATGCCACCTATAATAATGGTGTGCTAGAAATTACATTACCTAAAAAGGAAGAAGAAAAAGCATTAAAAAGAATGGTTGAGATTTCATAATTGAAATTTAATTTGGTTAGTTAGTTGAAATGACCACGCATTACTCAATCGGTGCGTGGTTTTTTTATGCTTAAATTTATTATCTTCTGCGTTTTCCACCCGTACTTTGCACACGATTAGCTTGGGATACATTTTTAGATTCTTCAACTGAATCTTGCAACCCTTTCAATTCTTCCTTACTCAAGTCTCTCCATTCGCCAGCAGGTAAATCGCCCAATTCAATATTCATAATGCGTAACCTTTTTAAAGCGGTAACTTCAAATCCTAAATATTCGCACATTCTTCTAATTTGCCGATTTAAACCTTGAACCAATACAATACGAAAGACAAAACGGCTTATTTTTTCGACTTCACACTTTTTAGTAACCGTCTCTAAAATAGGAATACCATTCCCCATTCGTTTTATAAAATCGTTTGTAACAGGCCGATCTACAGTAACGATGTATTCTTTTTCATGTTTGTTTCCTGCACGTAAAATTTTGTTTACAATATCGCCATCGTTGGTCATTAAAAGTAATCCTTCACTAGGCTTGTCTAATCTACCCACGTGAAATATTCGTTCTTTGTGATTTATAAAATCAACTACATTCCCTTCCACACGTCTATCGGTTGTACAGGTAATGCCAATAGGTTTATTAAGAACAATATAGACCAGATTTTCATTTTCGGTAATAAGTTTACCATCAACCCGTACTTCATCATCGGGCATAACACGATCCCCCAAAGTAGCCAAAGTACCATTAACGGTAACTTTTTCTTTTTCAATTAACGTGTCTGCTTGCCTTCTAGAGCAGTATCCACTGTCACTAATGGCTTTATTTATCCGTACAGAATCTGGGTGATGTGTCATAGACTGCAAAGATACACATTGTACAATAGTTAAACTTATTTAAAAAAAATAGCGGACTAATTTTAATTGTTATATTTTCATAGAAAACTGAAAAATATGGCTGTTTTAGGCTCCATCATAAAAAGTGCAATTGACCTTAGAGATAATTTAGTTTCGGAAGACTCTCCAGTAGAAGCACAAAAAAAAGTACTTAAAAATTTATTGGAAAAAGCACAGAATACGGCCTTTGGGAAGTATTATGGATTTAAAAGAATTTTAACTTCAGAAAATATAGAAAAAAATTTTTCTGAAACGATTCCTTTTCACGATTATAATAAAATAACCAACGAGTGGTGGTGCCGTGTTCATGATGGTCTCGAAGATATTACTTGGCCAGGAAAACCCACTTATTTTGCTATAAGCAGTGGAACTACAGGGAAAAAAAGCAAACGAATTCCCGTAACGAATGCTATGATTGAAGCCATTCGAAATACAGGAATCAAGCAAGTAGGAGCGTTGGCAAACTTTGATTTACCATCCGATTTTTTTGAAAAGGAAATTATGATGTTGGGCAGTTCAACGGACCTTGAAAAACGGGACGAATTTAAAGAAGGTGAAATTAGTGGAATTAGTGCGAGCAACATCCCATTTTGGTTTCGAGGATATTATAAACCAGGCGAAGAAATAGCAAAAATAGCGGATTGGGACGAACGCGTGCAAACCATTGCTGAGCGTGCCCATGAATGGGACATTGGTGCATTAAGTGGTATTCCATCTTGGATGGAACTTATGATTAAAAAAGTAATTGAGTACAATAAGCTTGATACCATTCATGATATTTGGCCCAATTTACAAGTATTTACAAGTGGTGGCGTGGCGTTTCAACCCTATGAAAAAAGTTTTAACCAATTGCTAGCGCACCCTATCACCATTATTGATACATATTTAGCTTCGGAAGGTTTTATCGCCTATCAACAACGACCTGATACTACTTCAATGAAGTTAGTAACCGACAACGGGATCTATTTTGAGTTTGTTCCTTTTAAACCAGAATATGTAAATAAAGACGGTTCTATTACACAAGAAGCCCCGGTTTTAAACCTTTCAGAAGTAGAAAAGGATACCGATTATGTGTTGATTATGAGTTCGGTTTCTGGTACGTGGCGTTATTTAATAGGAGATACCATAGCATTTACGAATCTTGAAAAAGCAGAAATTATAATTACCGGTCGAACAAAATTCTTTTTAAATGTAGTTGGATCGCAATTGTCGGTTAACAAAATGGAAACGGCGCTTCGAGAGCTGGAGCAACAATTTGATATAGAACTTCCAGAATTTACTATTGCAGCTATAAAAATAGATGATGAATTTTACCACCATTGGTATTTGGGTACAACAGCTAAAATTGAAGGAGATAAACTTTCCGAAGCACTTGATATTGCCTTAAAAGAAGCTAATAAAAATTATAAAGTGGCTCGTGGTAAAGCACTAAAAGGAATAAAAGTCACTACCGTTTCGCCACATGTTTTTCATGAATGGAGTGCCAAGAATAAAAAGAAAGGTGGTCAAGTAAAAATGGAAAAAGTAATGAATGAAGAGAAATTTGCCGAATGGGAAGCATTTGTCAAGACTACTCAGCAGTAGCAGTTTTTTCTAATTTTCCTTTATTTATCAATTCCATAACTTCTTCAGGAGACATATAAAAGGAACGGATTCGTTTTTTATATTTTTCTGAAATATTTGCTTGGTCTAAGATGTAGTTTTTAGTTTGTAATATGTAATCACCCATTCCGTGAGCTATTGCAATGGTATCTGCGGTTCGTTCTACTTCTTTAATATGCATTTTAGAAAAGAGATATTTAAAACCGAATATCAACATGCCAAAGTTATTACGATTGCTGTAATCCATAACATGACCTAATTCGTGCCCCAACCAACCAACAATAACATCTGAAGGGATATCGTTTATAGTAAAGGCTTCGTTTTCAATTTGTATCTTTCTACTGATTAATATAATGTATCCTCTCTTGTCTTTTCTTTTAAAAAAACTACTCCATGTAGGTTGTGCCTGCATAGTAGATTTTTTAATCTGATCTTTAAACTTAAAGGTTACTTGAGTATCGTTTAATTCAGGATAATAAGAGAGTGCGATTAACGCTTCTTCTTTAATATTCTCAGGTATTATTTTATTATTTGGGATACTATCTTGCGTTGGATTCATACTTAGCGAAAAGTACAAAAATGGTAAAAATAGTTGTGTTAATAGGCTCATAAATTAAATTTTTCAGTCATTTCGACGGTAGGAGAAATCACATTCTACTTGTCACGCATTGTTTGACAGCTTACATTGCTTCATTAAGCGCATTGCCACTCACTCATATGTGATTCCTCGTCCGGAATGACAGTACCAGTCATTTCGACGATAGGAGAAATCACACCCTGCTTGTCACGGATTGCTCGACAGTTTGCACTTCCTCATTAAACTTACTGCTGTTTACTCATATGCGATTCCTCGTCGTTCCTCCTTCGGAATGACAGTACCAGTCATTTCGACCCCGAACCGTCGGGAGAGAAATTTCTTCCTACTTGTAACACTACTCGTCATTTTCACTCTTAAATAACGTTCATATCACTTGATTATTCAAACTTTCCCACTTAGGATTAAAATCTGCAATCAATTTGTTCTTTTTCTCTCTTCGCCATTTTTTTAGTTCTTTTTCTCTTGCAATTGCGTCTTCTGGGGATTCAAAACCTTCATAATACACTAAATAGTAGCAGTTATATTTTTCTGCGAATGATTTCCCACCGTTTTGACTGTCAAAATAATGCTGGGAAATCCTGCGTTGTATGTTATTGGTAACTCCAATGTAAATGGTAGTTCTATAAGAATTGGTCACTATGTATACAAAATGATTGAATAGCACTTTTAAATATAACGATTTTCAGTTACTTCAATTACCAGTCATTTCGACGATAGGAGAAATCTCATCCAACTTATCACGCATTGCTAGACAGTTTGCACTTCCTCATTAAACTTACTGCCGTTCACTCATATGCGATTCCTCGTCGTTCCTCCTTCGGAATGACTACACTTCTTCCAAAGACCTTTGTAAGCTCTTTATTTTATCGCGCAATTTGGCGGCCATCATAAAATCTAATTCTTTAGCAGATTTTTCCATCGCTTTACGGGTGTCGCGGATTTTCTTTTCTATCTGTGGTTTGGTTAAATAAGCATCTTCCGGTTCTGCTGCGGCTAACGTATCTGCTGTTTCAAAAGTGTATGCCTCTTGTTTAGATTTCGCTAATGAATTTTCGAACGATTTTTTAATAGCCGTAGGAGTAATGTTATGTTCTTTGTTGTATGCTATCTGTTTTTCACGTCGGTATTCGGTTTCATCAATGGTTCCTTGCATACTTTTAGTGATTTTATCAGCATACAAAATAGCTTTTCCATTAATATGTCTTGCAGCACGACCTACCGTTTGGGTAAGGGAACGTTTGCTACGTAGAAAACCTTCTTTATCAGCATCCAGAATCGCAACTAATGAAACTTCTGGTAAATCCAAACCTTCTCGTAATAAGTTAACGCCAACCAACACGTCAAATATCCCTAAACGCAGATCCTGCATGATTTCAACTCGTTCTAAGGTATCTACATCACTGTGAATATAGCGACATCGTATTTGAACCCGAGTTAGGTATTTTGTCAATTCTTCGGCCATTCGTTTGGTAAGTGTGGTAACCAAAACACGTTCATCTTTTTCAATTCGGAGGTGCATTTCTTCCAATAAATCGTCAATTTGATTTAAACTGGGACGTATTTCAATAGGCGGGTCTAACAATCCAGTGGGTCTAATAACTTGCTCAACATAAACACCATCCGTTTTTTCAAGTTCATAATCTGCTGGCGTCGCACTTACATAAATTACTTGGTTTTGAAGGGCTTCAAATTCTTCAGATTTCAAAGGGCGGTTATCCATAGCTGCCGGTAAGCGGAAACCATATTCAACCAAATTTTCTTTTCGGCTACGGTCACCACCGTACATTGCACCAACTTGCGGAATGGAAACGTGGCTTTCGTCAACGATCATTAAGTAATCATCGGGAAAATAATCTAATAAGCAGAACGGTCGCGTGCCAGGCAAACGGTGGTCCAAATAGCGGGAATAGTTTTCAATACCGCTACAATAGCCTAGTTCGCGAATCATTTCGAGATCAAAATTGGTGCGTTCTTCCAGTCGTTTGGCTTCTAAATGCTTCCCTATTTCTTTAAAGTAATCAATCTGTTTTACTAAATCATCTTGAATTTCACGAATAGCGCCTTGCAACACATCCGGTGACGTAACAAACATATTGGCTGGGTAAATGTTTAGCCGTTCGTATTTTTCAAGTACTTCATTTGTCTTTGGGTCAAAGGCTTCAATTTCTTCAATTTCATCTCCAAAAAAATGAATTCTGAAACCATCATCAGCATAACCGGGATATACATCCACGGTATCTCCTTTTATTCTGAAATTTCCATTATGAAATTCAGCTTCCGTTCGGGAATAGAGACTTTGTACCAAGCGGTGTAATAATTTAGTTCGTGAAAGTGTCTGGCCTTGCTCTAAACTGATTACATTTTTCTGAAACTCTACTGGGTTACCAATACCGTACAAACACGAAACCGAAGACACGACAATTACATCACGGCGACCCGAAAGTAGGGAAGAGGTGGTGCTTAACCGAAGTTTTTCAATTTCTTCGTTTATGGAAAGATCTTTTTCTATGTAGGTACCACTACTGGGTATAAAAGCTTCCGGTTGGTAGTAATCGTAATACGAGACAAAATATTCTACCGCATTATCGGGGAAGAAATTTTTAAACTCTGAATACAATTGTGCCGCCAACGTTTTGTTGTGAGCCAACACTAGTGTAGGTTTCTGAACTTCTTGAATTACATTGGCGACGGTAAAGGTTTTTCCACTTCCGGTTACCCCAAGTAGGGTTTGATACCGTTCTTTGGAATTGAGACCGTTCACCAAGGATTTTATCGCTTCTGGTTGATCTCCGGTTGGCGTAAAATCTGATACTACTTTAAACTTCATAGATTCTTTTTCAATGCACTACAAAAATACTGAAAATGTAGGTAGTAACTTGCGAAAGAATGGTAAACGAAGGATAATCATTTATAGGTCTAAAACTAATAATTTAGATTATAAATCACGTTTTTTCAACAAAGCGTAGCTCCAATAAACGAACAGAAAAGTCCAAACCAATACGATGGCAACATTTAAAAAAGTAACGTCGTAGTTTTTAGTGAAATTTTCTCCTAACTGAGTTGCGGCAGACTGAACAGCACCTAAACGTGTCATCGGCTCTTTAATCAGGTTGCTCATCGCTTCCAAAGGGAAAAACTGAGTGATGTTTTCGGCGATGTTAGTTCCTTTAAAAAATTGCCATTTTAAAAGTCCGTAAACTATGCTCTCTATAATCCACCAAACCACTAAAAAACCAATGGCAAAGGCAGAACGCTTTACTAATATTCCTAAAAACAAACAAAACGCAAAGAAACCGACTAACTTGATAAAGTAGGCCAACAAATATTCCATATCGCTAAATATGATGCCTATTTCATTGTAATCTGAAAAACTAAGGCCTAAAATCATAGAAACGATAAAGACAAATAGTGTTGAAATCAATGCAAATCCTACAACTGTTATAAATTTTGAAAGCACAAATTCTCTTTTACTCAGGCCGTCAATTAAGTTTTGTTTTAGCGTTCGGTAGCTGTATTCGTTGCTCATCATCGAGACGATGACGATTGCCAAGAATATTTTAAGTATCGCAGCGATATAGGTGTTGAAATGCCAAATGAATGGAAAGTTGAAAATCCCTTGATCTGCAACTCTAAAGTTTACACTTCCGAAGTCAAACTCTATCGAAGCGATTAATGCAATAAACGTAATTAATACGAAATAAATAATCGAGATTACTTTTGCAGAGCGATTATACTTTAATTTTTGAAGTTCTATATTGAGAAGTCGTAGCATGCGGTTGGTTAGTTTAGGTTTTTAGTCAATTCAAGAAATTGCTCTTCTAAGCTTTCTTTTCGTTTCACAAGGTGTGACAGCATAATTCCTTTTTCTTGAAGTTGTTTGTTCAAAATTGAAGCGTCCATCGGTTCTTCTAAATATGCAATAAGCGTATCGCCTTCTTTCTTTACTTTTCCAAAACCTGAATGATTTTTCAATTCACTTTCCAAAACTTTCATATCGTTTGCCTTAAGGATAAAGAATCCATGACTAGCATTCATTTCATCAACTGTTCCAGTATATAAACTTTCTCCTTTCCGAAGAATCACAACGTGTGAACATACTTTTTCAACTTCGTCTAACAGGTGAGAAGCCAATAGGATTGTTGTTCCTTCTGAAGCAATTTTTTTGATGATCTCTCGTATTTGGTGAATTCCTTGAGGGTCTAAACCGTTTGTAGGTTCATCTAATATTAAGATTTCAGGATCGTTCAATAATGCCGAAGCAATGGCTAAACGTTGTTTCATCCCTAATGAAAACGTACGGAATTTGCTGTCTTTTCGATCCAAAAGACCAACAATCTCTAATTTTTCTTCAATTTTTGCGGTAGGAACCTCTTTTATTTTACAGACTAAGGCCAAATTTTGAACCGCCGTCATATAGGGATAAAAGTTCGGGTGCTCGATAATGGCTCCTACTTTTTTAAGCGCATTGTGGGTAGAGTTGGTACCATCAAACCAATGATAACTACCTTCGGTTTTATTGACCACATTTAGGACAATGCCTAAGGTGGTAGATTTTCCACTACCGTTAGGTCCTAAAATTCCGTAGACATTTCCTTTTTCAATGGTAAAGGAGAGGTTTTTTACGGCAGTAATGGGACCAAATTTCTTGGTGAGGTTGTCAATTGTGAGTATGGGTTCCAAAGAATTGTGTTTTTTGGGTTAGCTATCTATACGACGAATGTACTGAAGATTTGTTACAATTTATACAAAGAAAAAGCAGTACCATTTAAAATAATACTGCTTTTTTCTTATAAATAAATTTGTGTTTCTAGGATTTTTCTTCCTTGTTGAAATACACCAAATAGTAATACATCTGTTTTTCTTCGTCCCATCCTTTTTCCACAAAACGATCTGCACTATCCGGATTAATGAAATCCATCTTTATCTGAATGTTTGTGTCTAGGTTAATTACATTTTTAATCTTTTTACGTGCTGCACTCACTGCGGTATTGGCAATAGGGAAGCTGGTTAAGTCTTCAATTTTGTATTTAGGCGCTTTTTCAGTTTTATAGTGATTAAATTCTGGAACTAAATCTGGGTTGTCAATTACTTCGTTTACAAAAGAGCTTTCCTCAAAATTGTCATTTTTAGCAAAGTGGTTTACCGCACGGTTCATAAACATAACCTCTTGCTGTTTGTCTTCCGCCGGAAGCACCACATCTTTAGCAAAATCTTGACAGAATTTTAAATATTTTTTAGTGAAGAAATTATCATCCTCAAATGCATCGACACCTAAAAAGCTTTCTACCCAATAACGAGCATCGTAGCGATTACTATCTATGGAAAGTATTTTGTAACCTTCTTCTTTTTTTACATTGAAAATAAGGGCACCCTTATCAAGCTTTTTTAGATTAACGCCTTGTTGAAGGATAGCATCTAATTGCTCACCTTTTTCCGCAAACTGAAGAAAATCTTGCTTTAATTCCGATTTAAAAATACCGATACCATCTACTTTTTCATTGTCAATTTGTAGGTTTTCCATATACGCTATATACACTTCACCGTTTTTAATGTGCGGGTGCATGGATTGATCAAACAGGTGTTTGGTAATTTTTTTACTGTGTTCGTGAATGCTTTCCGGGTTCTCAAAAATTTCAGAAATAGTATTGTATAAATCGTGAAATTCAAGATCGGTTTCATGACGAAACTGAAAATAATTTTCTTCCTTGTCGCGGAAAGGTTTCAAAAAGAACTCTTTTAACAAAGGTCTTATTTCGTCATCCATTTTATAAGGAGCCGAAGAGAGGAAAATACCTTCGTTTCGACTTTTATTTCCTACTCTGTGAATAGAAAGAGAAGCAATATGTGCAGCGTATAAGTTGATCATTTGAAATGTAAAAGGTTAAGTGTGAAATTAACTGAAAATTGTAACGTTTAAAGCTACTGTAAAAAGCTGAGAACTCTTGTTATATTAATTCCAGTTTTCTTCAAAATCGAGATTATCATAATCTTCAGGGTCTAAGCCCATTTCGTCTTCCTCTTCTTCAGAAAATGCATCATCAATATCTTCGATAATAAACTCACGTTCTGGAGCTACAGCCGGTATTTGGCCTTCTACATACATAAGGTTTGGGTAGCTTTGACCGTCTTCCGCTTCAATAATATCTGCCAATTCAACCATAAAAGTCCACATATTTAGGTAATCGTAAATATATAACAATTTGGTTTGTTCTCTCCAAACAGTATCTTCCAAACGATTTTCGCTCATTACCCGAACTTTTCCGGGTATATCTCCCATATCGAACAAGGCAATTTCTTCTCCTTGCTCCCATTTCTCATTACTTACATAAAAAGAAGCCATTTCTTGCCCTTCTAATCCAAAGGACTGTAAAATTACATTGTGAAGATCTTCTAGGTTGTCTGAAGCTTCAATTTCAATGTCTCTAAAAACATCTTCATGCGTGTCAAGAATGACTCTAAATCGGTACACCATAACTAAAAAATTTAGGGCGCAAAGATACAAACAATTCCACTTTTCAGAAGAAGGAATACCCGTTAAATATTTGTTGTTTTTAGCTGAAATTTAAACCTGTCTAGTAACAAAATCTGGGCGATGTCTTTTCCAAGCTTGCAATACTACATAGAATTGATAGCCAAAAAGTAACGATGCGATAACTAAATGGAGCGGTTGGGATAAGAAAGGGAAATCAAAATAATACATAGAAATTCCCGTAGCGGCTTCAAGAATTACTAAAAAGAAAACCATATTTATTTTTCTTAGCCCATAACTGTGCTTTTTATTGAAAAACCACAACGCGAGATTGACCAAGAATATCAAAATAGAAAAGGAGCGATGTATATAAAAATATAGATCAGGACTATCCAGCCAGAGCGATTTGGCTTGATCTCCAACAATATCAATTTGCTCATCTACAAATTGACGCACTTGTGTGCCTAAAACCACTTGGATAATCGTTAGTAGCAATGCGAATATTAAAAGGTTAGTGTATCCTCTTGAGATTGAAAATGTTCGTAATTTGGGTCTTGAATAGTATAATAAGTATAATAAAACAGCTAAAATAATTAGCGCCATGACCATATGGATGGTAATGCGTAAGGGTGATAAAACGGAGTACACTACAGTGGCGCCTAACCAGGCCTGAAACCCGAGCAAAAAGACACTTACCCATGAAAGCAAAACAATTCGCTTGCTGTATTTCCATTGACTAAATGACAGCAAAGCCATAATAAACACTGCCAAGCCAGAAAGTGCTCCAAATAGTCGGTTTATATATTCAATCCAAGTATGCCAAACGTTGAAGGTGGCATAATCGTGTTTCGTGTATAAGTTCCAATTGTTTTCTGAAAAAGTTTCGCTTGTAGTAAAATTCTTGGCAGCCACTTGTAGGGTTTCATCTTTAATGATTACTTGTCCTTTTTTAAAGCTGCGCTGAGGTTGCCATTCTAACTCGGTGACATCTGTAGGGGGAACATAATAGCCAAAGCATTTAGGCCAGTCTGGACAGCCCATTCCGGAGCCTGTCATGCGTACCATAGCTCCTGCAATAATCACTAGATAAACAGCAATCAATGCTATTTTTACCCACTTTCTATACATTATTTAACAGGTGTTAATTTTAATTCTTCGCCTTTTTTCAACATAAACTTTTTAGCGGCATCATATTCGTTTGGTATTTCCCCCTCCAGTATTGCTTCTTTTATAGCATCTTTAATAATACCAATTTCCCGAGAAGGTTTTAACCCAAAGGTATTCATAATTTCTTCGCCACTAATGGGTGGTTGAAAATTTCTAACGTGATCGCGTTCTTCAACTTCTTGAATTTTATCGCGAACCTTCTGAAAATTATTGTGGTATTTTTTAAATTTCTTCGGATTTTTAGTTGTGATATCGGCTTCGCAAAGCGTCATTAAATCCTCCACATGATCACCGGCATCAAATATTAACCGTCTAACGGCGCTATCCGTAACATCGGTTGCCAAAACGATTGGACGGGAGCTCATCAAAACCATTTTCTGAACAAATTTCATCTTATCATTCAGTGGCATTTTCATTCGCTTGAAAAGCTTATACACCATTTTTGACCCTATAAATTCGTGCGCATGAAAAGTCCAGCCAATTTTCTTGTCAAACTTTTTTGTGGGTGCTTTGCCAATATCATGCAACAAAGCTGCCCAGCGTAACCAAAGGTTATCGGTTGCTTTTGAAATATTATCGACCACTTCCAAGGTATGCCAAAAATTATCCTTGTGTCGTTGTCCTTCTTTTTCATCAATTCCTTCTAAGGCAACCAATTCAGGAAAAATAAAAGGAAGTAATCCTGTTTTATGAAGTAACGCAAAGCCTTTGGAAGGTTTGTCTGCTAACAAAATTTTATTAACCTCGTCGATAATCCGTTCTTTCGAAATAATCTTAATCCGTTTTGCATTTTTGGTAATGGATTGCAAGGATTCTTTTTCAATTAAAAAATCAAGTTGCGTAGCAAAACGAATGGCCCGTAACATACGTAAGGGATCGTCGCTATACGTAATGTCTGGATTCAGTGGAGTTTTGATTACCTTTTTTTCAAGATCTGCTATACCGTTGAAAGGATCTAATAACTCGCCAAAGTTTGAATCATTCAAGCTTAGCGCCAACGCATTGATGGTAAAATCACGGCGGTTTTGGTCGTCTTGTAAGGTTCCATTTTCTACGGCCGGATTACGACTTTCTTCAGAATAAGATTCTTTACGAGCGCCTACGAATTCCAGTTCAATTCCGCCAGTTTTGAGCATAGCGGTGCCGTATGTTTTAAAAATAGAGACTTTTGGTTTTCCAGGAAGGAGTGATGAAACTTCCTTTGCAAGTTCAATACCGCTGCCAACAGCCACAATATCAATATCTTTTGCTTCGCCACGGTCTAAAATATAATCGCGTACAAACCCACCAATAACATAACTATCTATACCTACATTAATAGCAGCTTTTGAGACAGTCTTGAATATAGGGTGCTGAAGTGCATTTGGATATGTTGGCATGCTTTTTAATTAGTATGTTGAATGGAATCTGAGTTTAATCTATTTTTTTGAAAACCAATGTGTCGGTGCTATTTTTTAAAGTAAGTTTTCCTTCAGAAAAAGAAAAGTATAGTTCTTTTTCTGAAATGGCATCAAGGAACATTTTTTCTGTGTCAAGGTTAGGGCAGGCCATCATAGTAGAAATAGCGTTACCAATCTTTATAGAATCATTCGTCATTTCGATGTCGCCATTAATTCGGTTACAACCACCAAAGCCGTATAGTTTATTTTCAACTAGGTTAAATTCTAAATTAGGTGCTTTTGTTTTGCTATCCATTTGTTTTCCATTCAAGCTTTCCAACACCCAAAGATCGTGGAGGCGGTAATCACCTTTATAATCGCCACAACCCTTGTAGGTTTTCATATCACCGTTGCCCATCTGTACATTTACTCGCACCTTGTACCCAGATTTTTTACCGGACATGCTATCGGTACATTCATCCCTGATAATCATAACTTGAAGGGTGCCACTTTCGGTCTGTGCACGATAGGAAACCGCATCGATATCTTGGGGTTTCACAAGTTTGGGCAACGGAGTAATGATAGAAATGCCTTCCATGGACTTAAACTTCATCTTTTTATTGGTAAAATCGATTTCAATATTCCAAAAGGGTTCGTTTCCGGTGGCTTTAAACCCTATGGCTTTATTCTCTTTTTCAACTTTCATGTTAAAATTTTCGGGTTCAGTATTGGTAAGTAAATACATATCTGACAAATCACCCATAATTGGTTTTCCTGAAACATCTAGCATTTGGAGCGTATCATTCTTCAGTTCAAACTGTCGCATTCCTTTGGTGTCTTCCTTCTCTGTCAAGGTAATCGTGCCATCTTCTGAAATAGTAAAATTTCCGGTATTTTTTATAGGATTTACATTTCTTTCCTGATAAAACTGTACCTCGGAATACGTAGAATCATTTTCAAAGGTGATTGTATAGTTGATGCCAGGACAATCTGCACAGGGTAAGGTGCCGTAATACGTTCCTTCTGGAGCTTCTTGCTTAGATTGGTTGCATGAAAAGAAAGCAAATGATGCTAGTAGTATGAAAAATATTTTTTTCAAAATAAAAGGTTTTAGTTTCTAATAACTTTTACGGTACCATCATTTTTTAATTTAATAATAGCAGATGGTTGCGGTGTTTTGTTAGATTTATGCAAATTTACTACATAGTCTACGCCCTCCAAAATCTCCGGAGCGATCGCTTTAAAGTTTAACGGGGTTTTAACACCGCTAATATTTGCCGAAGTAGAGACAATGGGTTTTCTAAATTTTCTAATTAATTGTTTACAGAAATCATCTTGTACTACGCGTATGGCCAGGGAGTTGTCTTCGGCTATCAAATTTTCAGCCACTCGAATGGGGTCGTCATAGATGATAGTCGTGGGTTTTGCTGCGTATCTTAAGATATCGTACGCAACTTCAGGTACGTCTTCCACAAACTCATTCAGCATTTTAAAATCATGAACCAAACAAATTAA
>Ga0209309_10001092_pt1 | contig 28279 bp, 23 predicted proteins | sample COGITO_mtgs_1204_2_FD_184807 | JGI IMG/M metagenome (GOLD analysis project Ga0209309, IMG submission 184807) | Pelagic marine microbial communities from North Sea - COGITO_mtgs_120412 (SPAdes) (version 2) | ecosystem: Environmental > Aquatic > Marine > Epipelagic ... | reverse complement strand
CAATTACTTCATTTACGTTCATATTACTTTGAGTACCACTTCCCGTTTGCCAAATTACCAGTGGAAATTGATCATCGTGCTTTCCAGCTAAAATTTCATCACAAACGGTAGCAATCAAATCTCTTTTTTCTTCTGAAAGAACCCCCAATTCACAATTTGTATAGGCAGCTGCTTTTTTTAAATACGCAAAACCATATACAATTTCAAGTGGCATAGAGGCTGGTTTTCCTATTTTAAAGTTGTTTCGGGAGCGTTCGGTTTGTGCGCCCCACAATTTATCGGCAGGAACTTTTACCTCGCCCATGGTATCTTTTTCTATTCTGTAATCCATAATAGGTTGAAATTTAATTTTTTAAGAAACTACGCAAAGTTAGTTAAATCAGGGGCTTTACTCAAGAATAGGTCGTTAATTATGTGTGAATAAATAGCTTCTTTTTATTGTTTTTTTTGAAAAAAACCTATTATCTTTGAACCATTAAATAAAAAAACACGCTTCATCATGTTCGAATTCGATCAATATTTAGGCTTTTTAGCATTCTTGGTTATTTTAACCATCGGTTTTTGGTTAATGATTTTTTTGATATCCATTCTTCCGTATTGGATTGGAGGTTCATTATACGAAAGTTGGAAATTAAAGCGTGAAGCAAAAAAGAAAGAGAAAAAAGAAGCGTAAGCTTGACAACATATAATAAAAAAAGGAAGCTATTTTAGCTTCCTTTTTTTATGTTTAACTAGTAAAATATTTTTATCCTTCAAAGTCGCCTCCGTCATCACCATTTTCTCCTTGATCACGACGCTGACGTTGTTTTTTCTGATTAAATCGATATGTGAATGATAGGTTTACGCTGCGTTGTCGCCATTGAAACTCACTTTCACTTGTAAAAGAATCGGTAGTGGTGAATGAATTTCTTTTACGAGAGTTTAACAAATCACTTACATTTAAACCAATGGTTCCATTATCATCCATAATATCTTTGCTAAACGCTACGTTAATAGATAAAATCCCTTCCGTTTCGGTTTGTGCATTGTTTCGTGGTCCACGGTAAAAACCGTTTGTTTGCCAGTCTATTTTCCAAGGAAGGCTTACTTTGGCACTTCCACGAGCAAACCAACTGCTATTTTCGGTACCGTATTCTATGCCGTTAAAACTTCCATCACTTTTAAAGTTGAAGTAATTAAAACTCCCGTTAAGGCGTAACCATTCTAATGGATTGTAAAGTATTCCGGCTTCAAAACCATAGCGCTCATTGGTTGACAGGTTAATAGGAATAGTCCGTACCACATTTACACCGTTTATAACTTGTCCGGTTTGTTCCTGAATGCGTTCAAACGAATCGTTTTCATGTTGATAATAGATAGAGGTAGTAAGGGTTAATTTATCCCATCGTTTTAAATACCCTAAATCGAAAGCACTTGCGTAGGCTGGATCTAAGTCTGGGTTTCCTTGAAACACATTGGTAACACTAGAACGGGACGGAAACGGATTGATAAACCAACCTCTTGGGCGGTTAATCCTTCTATTGTATCCTAAGGTTATGTTTTCGCGTTCTGCCAATTCGTAAATTAAGTTTACGGTAGGGAAGAGGCCTAAATAATTTTTATCAAAATTTGTATCGATATCTACACCAAGCGCTTCAGAAAAGGCGTCTTCATCAAGGCTTGATTGTATTTTACCTTTTAGTTGTGTGTTTTCAAGTCGTAATCCTAACAAGAAAGAAAACTTACCAAACTTGTTTCCGTATTGGGTATAAACTGCGTTTACATTTTCAGAATAATCAAAGATATTTGAGAGCGTATCATTTCGAACAAAAACGCCGTTTTCATTTTCTTGATTTAAGGTGTAATCGGTTACTTCATTTTCAAAATTACCACGATACCCAGCTTCAAACTGTGCGTTTTCGCCAATTGGTAAAACATAATCTGCTTGAATAAGGTATTCTTTTTGAGTTTCTTTATTTAAAATATCTTCGGAAGGAAAATCAAATGCAGAAGGCTGAATACGTCTTTCTGTAATAAAGGAACGTTGTTCTTCTTTATCATTTTCATATTGAAAATCTGCGGTAAGCTTGTGACCTTCATCATTAAAGTTGTTTACGTAATTTAATGAAAGTTGATAACTTTGGTCTTCTTCGGTTTCTAATTCTTCTCTAACGGTTGTTTCTTGTAATGTTCCATCGCTAAACTTTCTAGCGTTGTTGGTCGTTAAATCTTCATCGTCCCCTAAACGTAGAAAACCGGTTGCTGTAAGAGAAGATTTTTCAGTTAAAAAATATTCAATCCCTAGATTGGTGTTGAAACCTTGATCTTGACGTTCGTATTTTCTGTCCTCTATCACTCGGTCAAACCTTGGATCGGTAGTGACTTCTTCACCCGTTTCTGGATCTGTAAAAGTTGTCGGGAAATATTGATTATTGAAATATGCATTTCCTGGAGCATCACGGTATCGAACGCTAGTGGTATTAAAAATATTGAAATCGTCTGTCCTTAAATTAATATTCCCGGAAATTCCACTTGAGGTTGGAACTCCGAAATTTGTTGAAATAGAACCATTTAAACCTAGTGTTTTCTCTTTTTTAAGAATAATATTCAGAATCCCTGCGGTCCCTTCAGCATCATATCTAGCGGAAGGCGATGTAATAACCTCTACACGTTCAATGGCTTCGGCAGGAAGTTGACGTAAGGCATCGGTAGAACCAAAACCTGCAATGGCAGACGGTTTTCCGTTTATTAAAATACGTACGTTTTCGTTACCACGTAAGCTAATAGCGCCTTCTATATCTACATTTACAGAGGGAACATTATTTAGCGCATCGCTTACTGTCGCACCACTTGTGGTAAGGTCTTTACCAATATTATAGATTTTTTTATCGAGCCTCACTTGTACTTCAGTGGTTTCGGCACGGATAACAACTTCGTCTAAACTTTCCGTATCTACCGCTAATGCAACAGTAGGAAGTGTTGTGTTTTTAGTGAAATTTTTATTTGCCACTTCTTTGGTTTCATATGAAATAAATTCATATTTAACGGTATAAACTCCCGGCGGAACTTTAAGGGAATACACTCCTTTTGTATCGGTAATTCCTCCATTGGCAACCTTTCCTTGCGCATCAGAAAGAGAAACAGTTGCATACTCCAAAGGGATATTTGAGCCTGCTTCTATAACTTTTCCGGTCACGGTTATGGATTTAGGCTTTTGGTTTTGGGCTAGTAATAATGTACTGCAAAGCAACGCAAGTACAAGAGAATATAATTTCATAGTCGGTTTTACGGGATTTGACTGCGAAAATACACGTGGGTTTAGTCTGTTTTTCCTAAAATTCTGTTAAATAAAAAAGAGGCGTTATATTATATTTAATACATTTTCAGGTGGCCTGCCAATAGTAGCCTTACTGCCTTTTACTACAATAGGACGCTCTATAAGTTTTGGGTATTCTATCATCGCATCAATAACTTCTTCTTGAGACAAGTCTTTTCCTTTAAAGTTGTCCTTCCAGATCTGCTCGTTTTTACGAACTAACGCAATAGCTTTTATGTTTAGTAAGTCCAGAATATTCTTTAACTCGGTTTTAGAGGGAGGCTTTTCTAGATATTTTACGATATTTAATTCTTCATTTTTATCTTCTAATAGTTGAAGGGTTTGTCTGGATTTGCTGCATCTTGGATTGTGATAAATGGTTGTCATAGTAATTTTTATAAATTTAATTCTTCTATTTCAAGGGTATAATCGTGTTGCAAATCTTCATGCAGCTCTGTTATTCGTTTTTTTATCAATGTTAGTTGCCGCTCGTATAAATTGGTTAATGTCTTATTTCTTTTTATGGAAGGTTTTAAGTTCTTCAATTTCATACAAAAATACAAAAGCAGTTCTACTTCGGTTTCTTTCTTTTTTGAATATCGAATGTATTTTTTAACCATCCGTAATATTTTTCGAACGGTTTTCTTCATATAATAGTAACTGCTGGTATTTATTTCTGAAAAGCCATCATCTATAGCTAGCTTTACACTTTCTATATACTCTTCTTCGTTATGCGACTGAAACATTAAATAGGTAAGGAGCTCTTTATTTTCTTTTTTGAATTTAGCCAAGCGGAGACACAGCTCTTCTAGTTCATCTGAAGAGCGGAATTTTAATTCTTTTTTAAGCTGGGCTATGGTGGCAGGTTTCATACAATATAGAATAAAAAAATATGTTTTTTTGGTAAGTTAGTTAAAAAGAAGTCGAAAATAAAAGCTTGGTTTAATAAGCTCTTTTTTAAGATCAACAACATCGTGCATTGAAGTTATAAAAATAGACCTTTAAATGATTCGACACCTACTATAATTACATCATATAGGATAGGGTTATTTGTGTTTTCAAAATTTAAATCGTATGCAGTTTACAAAACAATTAATAACTAAAAATTATTGTTATAATTTTATTACACTAAAATAATTGAATAATAGTAAGTTAAGTTTATTAGGAATAAATTACTAGTTAGTTAATTTTTTATTAAATGTTTTTTGAGTAGTTTTAAAGTTGAATTGCAACAACGAACCTGCATGAAATTACTCTTACTTATTTTTTTCTTTCTTTCTTTTTGTTTAGAATCTTTTTCACAATTGAAGACTAAAAGTGATATCTATAACTCGTATGACGATATTGTAGGCTTAGAAAATACAGGTCTCTATAATGGCAAACAATTTAAAGATCCTTATTTAAACACCGACGGGACTTACAGGTATTTTGAAGGGTATAACTTTACAAAAGGAACCTTGGAGTATGACAGCCAATTTTATGCAGATATACCTTTAAAATACGATGTGTACGGCGATAAGTTGATTACAAGATCAAATGACAATTTAAAAATATTTAATATAGAATTAATTTCTGGTAAGGTTTCTTCTTTCTCAATAGATAACCACAATTTTGTTAAACTAGACAGTTTAGGTTTTGATATAGAAGGAAATAATTTTTTTGAAGTTGGTTATAAAGGTGCTTCTCTTGGCATTTATATAAAGCATGTAAAGAAAAAAAGAGAAAAAGTGGTAAAAGGTTTGTTGGAATATCGCTTTTTTAACGATAACTTTTATTTGCTATTACACAACAAAACTTACCATAATATAAAGACAGTAAACGATTTACGAAAAGCACTTCCAAAGAAGAAGGATGTAATACGGGAGTATTATAAAACCAATAAAAGCTTGTATAAATCTAATCGAGATGCCTTTATGCTAAAAATTATTCAATATTTAGACAAAGAAGCGAAGGTGTAAATAAAATTACCTCTATTTATTTATGATAAAAAAACTCTCAATAGTACTGATTTTTATTGTTTTTTCTGTCCACAATATGGTAGGACAAACTAAGAATAATATTACGGTAGAATTTAACAATATAAATTTAAAGGAGGCGCTATTAAAAATTGAAAGTATAACCGATTATACTTTTTACTTTAAAGAAAATTGGCTGGAAGGAATTTCGGTCACTAAAACCTATGAGAATGCAGGAATCAAAGCGGTTGTAGACGGAATATTAGAGAACACTAATATTAATTTTATTTTTAAGGAAAATAAAATAATACTCTTAAACAATAGTATCGTGTACCAAGAGTTACCTTCCAACTATTTTGGTGAACAGAAGGAAAAGAATGAAGAAGAAGAGATCGATACACAAACAAACAAAGCGCCAATTTTTAAAGAGGAATATGTAGAAGAAACTACCCAACAAAGCGGAGGTATTGTAACCATAGGAAGGCAAAAGCCCAATACTCAAAATAAAGTTTTTGAAATATCGGGAATCATTAAAAATTCGAAAACAAACAAACCACTTTCAAGTGTTTCTATATCTACCACAAACGGGTCTAGATATGCGATAACAAACAAAAATGGGTTTTATAGCATAAAATTGCCTTATGGTCTTAACAAACTAGAAACTAATTTGTTGGGTTTTAATAAAACATACAAAAATGTAATTGTTTATGGAAATGGAGGATTAAACCTAACTATTGATGAAAATGCTGAGGCACTTGACGAAGTAGTAATTGAGTCTAGAAGAGATGCTAACGTAAAAGATGTTGCCGTTGGGGTTACTACAATTGATATTGAAGAAATTAAAACCATTCCTCTTGTATTAGGGGAACGCGATTTGTTAAAGGTGGCCACTACTTTACCAGGAATAAAAACAGCAGGAGAAGGCGCAAGTGGTTTTAACATTAGGGGAGGAAGAGCAGACCAAAACTTAATACTCTTAGATGATGCAGTAATCTATAACCCGTCACACTTTTTAGGGTTTTTCTCTGCAGTTAACCCCTTTACAACAGGAAGCTTAGAAATATATAAGGCAAGTATTCCTGCAGAGTATGGAGGTCGCTTGTCTTCGGTGTTTGATATAGAAACTAAATCCGGAAACACGGAAGAAGTTTCAGGTGAAGGTTCTGTAGGGCCTATTACAGCTAACTTAGCTGTAGAACTTCCAGTAGTAAAAGGTAAATCTTCTGTCATTGCCGGTGTTAGGGCAACCTATTCAGATTATATTTTAAAAAATTTAGATGAAGAGTCTTTAAATAATAGTGAAGCATCTTTCTATGACGCTATAGTAAAGTACAAACACGATATTAATAAAGACAACTCCGTTCAGGGGACAGTATATTATAGTAAAGATAGATTCAGTATAACTTCAGACTCTGTTTTCGATTATAGCAATAGAGCATTGTCATTAAAATGGAATCATACTTTTAACGATAAAAATAGAGGAGAACTTTTATTTGTTAATAGCCAGTACAAATATGATATTGAGTATGATGCGAGTGAAAATGACGACTTTAATTTTGGATATGTATTAAATGAAAGTCAACTAAAGCTTAACCTTAATTATAATTTAAATGAAACCCATAAATTCAGTTACGGGGTAAGTAGTAAATTGTACAATATAGATCCTGGTACCATAGAGCCTTTAGGTTCAATATCGGACGTGGAGCCTAAAACCATACAGCGAGAAAAAGGCTTGGAGTCTGCTTTATATATTTCAGATCTTATTGAGTTAAATGATAAGTTTTCAATTAATGCCGGGCTACGATACTCTTTTTATGCTGCTTTAGGAGAAGCTTCTCAAAATGTATATGCTGGAGGAGTTCCTAAGAATGAAAACACGGTAACCGAAGTAAAAAATTATGGAAATAATGAAGTAATTAAAACCTATGGTGGCCTTGAATACCGTATTTCGGGAAGATATTTGTTAGGGAACGATTATTCTATAAAAGGAGGGTATAATAGAACCATTCAGTATTTACATTTATTATCTACCAATACCACGATGTCTCCCACAGATATTTGGAAATTGTCAGATTTAAATATCGAACCACAAAGAGCGAATCAATACTCTTTAGGACTGTTTAAAAATATTTTAGATAAAAATCTAGAGTTTAGCCTTGAAGGATATTATAAAACAATGGACGATCTATTAGATTATAAAATTGGAGCTCAATTAATCTTAAACGAAGATCTAGAAACCGAATTATTACAAGGAGAAGGAAAAGCGTATGGTGTTGAGTTTTTAATGAAAAAAACCAAAGGAAGGTTAAATGGATATGTAGGTTATAGTTATTCAAGATCATTTATAAAACTGGATAGTGAACTTAACGAAGAAAGGGTAAACAATGGCGATTATTTCTCTGCCAACTATGATCAACCCCACGATTTTTCATTAGTAGCAAATTATAAGATTACAAAAAGATATAGTATTTCTACTAACTTCACATACAAGACAGGTAGACCCGTAACATATCCTATTGGCCGTTTTAATTTTGCAGGAGAAGAACAAGTATTGTACAGTGATCGAAATGAATTTAGAATACCGGATTATTTCCGGTTAGATTTAGGTGTAAATATTGAAGGAAACCACAAAAAGAATAAGTTAGCGCATAGCTTTGTTAATATTTCAGTTTACAATGTATTGGGTAGAAATAACCCGTATTCGGTGTTTTTTGTGAATGAAGATGGAAAAATAAAAGCGTTTAAAACCTCTATTTTTTCAGTACCCGTTCCAACAATAACCTATAATTTCAAGTTTTAAAATGTTGATGAAGAAGATAACGATTCTTACAATAACACTTATTTCACTTACACTCTTATTTAAAGGGTGTACAGAGCCCTATGAAATTGAAACAATAGATTTTGAGAGTGTTTTAGTGGTAGAAAGCACCCTTACAGACGAATTAAAAACACAAGAAGTAAAATTGTCGAGGACGTCAACACTTGAAAATACAGATATATTGACCGAACAAAATGCAACGGTAGCGGTTGTAACCAATGATGGAAGACAATATGGCTTTTCTCAAGATACTGAAACAGGAAGCTATCTCTCTAATGAAGAGTTTAAAGTTGATGAAACTGTGGAATATACTCTTAACATTACTACTAGTGATGGAAAGAAATATACGTCAGCAGCTGTAATCTTGCCCCAATCAGTTGAAATAAATAAGGTGTATGCAGAGTTTTATGAGGAAGAAGGTAAAAAAGGAGCTCAAGTATATGTGGATAGTAAAGACCCAACAGGGAAAGCTAAATATTTTCGGTATGAATATGAAGAAACCTATAAAATTGTAACTCTTTATTCTATTACTTTAGACGCAGAAATAGTAAATTACGATGAAGAAACGGGAGAATATGATATAATACTGACTGAAAAAGAACCTGAGGATGTGTGTTATTCCTCTCAGTATTCAACAGGAATTATTCAAACAGCCACAACCGATCTTACTGAAAATGAAGTGTTTCACTTTCCTGTTCGTTTTTTAGATGAAGATAATAGTCTAATTAGAGATCAATATAGCATTTTAGTAAAACAATATGTGCAAAGCCTCGAAGCCTATACTTTTTATGAAACTATTAAAGAATTGGGAAGTGTGGAAAGTTTATTGTCACAAGGACAACCGGGCTACGTAACAGGAAACATGACTTCTGTTGAAAACCCAGAAGAGAAGGTGTTAGGCTTTTTTGAGACCTCTCCCGTTACTACAAAAAGAACCTTTTTTAATTATGAAGATATCGGACTTGAAAAACCACCCTATTTTTATGATTTTTGTCAGTTGTATAGATTAGATTACCGTGATAATACGGTACTAGATGAAGATAGAAATGAACGTAAATTTTTAAGAGAAAAACTACAATTTAATAACTATCAGGTTGTTGAAGGTGGATTTCCTCTTTATTATATTGTGCAGGGAGAATGTAGTTATTGCACGTTATTCTCTTCGAATGTTAAACCAGATTATTGGGAAGATTAATTATGTATAAAACTTTTTTATTTATTATAATAGTATGTTTCTCTTTTATAAGTAGGGGGCAAGTAGCACCTAGTGATACTTCATTAAAAAAAGGGGACTTCCCTGAAGAAAAAACATCGCTAACTGCAAACAGCACCCTTTTATTAGCAGGTGAATCACTCCTTTATAAGGCATACAATCATTTTACTTTTAATAATGCTAAAAGCGATTTAAGCAAAATGATGTACGTTTCACTACGAACAAAAGAAGATTCCATTGTTTTTAATCACAAACTAAAATTGAAAGAAAGCACAGCAAACGGAACCTTTTTTATTCCAGCTACATTAAATTCAGGTGTTTATAAGCTTATAGCATATACCAATTCCTCACTAAATAATGAAGAAAATAGATTTTCTGAAAAACAGATCTATATAATAAACCCCTATATAAAGTCAACTGAAGTTCAAGACCAGAAGACAGTTAATGATAGCGTGCAAATAAAATTCACAAGTGATGGTTTTTTATCCAATACAAACAAAAATAATGATAAAGGATTTTCGTTGCAAACCAATAAATCCTCCTATAAAACCCGTGAAAAAGTCACTATAACTATTAATTCTAATATTGTAGCCGGCGGAGATTACGTTTTATCGGTTCGTAAACTTGATCCGGTACAGATTGTGGACAATCGTAACACTACAACTAAAACAAAACAGAAAAATACTGTTTTCCGAATACCTGAATTACGCGGAGAGTTGATAACCGGTAAAGTTATTTCTACTTCAGGAAATAAACCGGTTAACAAAAAAAACATATCACTTACCATACCCGGCGTAAACTATATTTTTAAAAATTCAGTTACCAATGAAAATGGTCGGTTTTACTTTTCCATTACCCAACCTTATTATACAGAAAACTGTATCATACAAATTAATGAGCCTAATAAGGCTGACTATAAAATACTTTTAGATAAAAATAAACTAATACCAGAACTTCAAGACGAGCATGTAGTTTTTAATATGGACGCTAAGATAAAAGACTGGTTGAAAGAACGCAGTGTTCAATCTCAAATTGAAAATGCCTATTTCAGTTCAAAAGAAAATAAAATTATCGATGAGAGAAGTAACAGTCGATTTTATGATACCATTGGCACAACCTATGTTTTAGATAATTATACCCGCTTTAATACTGTTGAAGAAACTTTTGTTGAAGTAATTAAAAATGCCTCGATTAAAAAGAAAGGAGACGAATATACATTCGAAGTATTTGATAGAGCGGCTACAGATGTTAGCGGATTATATAAATCGCTTGATATATTAGTTTTAATGGATGGTTTTTTAATTCAGGATAACAGTGAAGTAATAAATTATGATGCCAATAAAATTAAAAGTATTAGCATTTTTAATGAAGCCTACAGGTATGGACCAAAAATTTACAGCGATATTATTGTAATAGAAACCAAAAAGAGGGACTTTAGACCAATAGTACACGATGGTTATATGAAAGAGTTTAAATTAACACAGCCCTTATCTGTTAAGGGATATGAACCTATGGATAATTCAAAAAATTCTTCAAAACGTATTCCTGATTATAGCGTGCAATTATTATGGGAGCCAAATGCTTCTTTTACTGAAAATAAATTAATTAAAACCTTTTACACATCTAACGTTACAGGAATTTTTAAAGTTAGCTTAGATGGTTTTTCTGAAAAAGGACAACCCGTTTCTATTCAAAACACATTTATAGTAGAATAATTACTGCTAAGAACCTTATAATAAGTAAAACATAGTATCTTTAATTGCTATATTTATATTATCATATTAGGGTGCTTAAGGTAAACAGCTGAGATCATACCCATTGAGCTTAGAGGAATAATACCCACTTAAGAAATATGATAGCAAAGAGAATTAAAATGTGATTTTACATTTTAATTCTCTTTGCTTTTTTTAAAGCTTTTACAAACTGAACTATTTCTTCTCTCTCTTATCCATCTGTGCCCCGATAAACGGTATTTTAGGTGCTAAAAAGTAACCGGTTAAACTTGCAAAAAGAATTGGGATAAAATAGGAAAAGCCTGTTAGTGTTGCTAAAAGTATCGTGGTGCTCATTGGAGTACGCGTAACACAAGCATTAACAGAGGCCATACAGCAAATAACCGCCAACGAAACATCTACCGAAGGAAATATTTGATGGATAATCAACCCTAAGGTTGCTCCCACAAAAAACAAAGGGATTATAAAACCACCTCGCCATCCCGAAGTTACCGTAACCGAAATTGCCAACACTTTAAAAATAAGAATGGCAACCAGTAGTGCAAGCGAATACTCACTGAACAAAAGCTCATTAATTTCATAATGTCCAAAATAGCGTGTTATAGGAAGGTAATAAGCAATAATACCCAAGATAATCCCTCCAATAAGTGTTTTAATATAAATAGGCACTGCTATGGCACCAAAAGCAGTTTTTAAAAACTTGGTACAAAAAATAAAAAACCAAGCAATTACTGCACCGGCAGAAGCAAATAGTACGGCATATCCAAAATCGTAAGAGGAACTAATTTCATACGAAGGAAGCTCCCAAGTAGGACCAAGACCTAATTGGACGATAAGCGCAAAAATAATATAACTGAACGAGCTGGCTACAAAAGCCGGAATAATGGCTTTATAATATTCTACAGCGTGTTTATGGTGTAATATTTCCAAAGAAAATAAACTGGCTCCCATTGGTGCTCCAAATAAGGCGGTAAAACCCGATGCCATCCCGGCAATACTGAGCGATCGGCGGTCTTCCCCTTTTAACCGAAATACTTTTCCCAGCCAAGTACCAGTAGATCCTGTTACTTGTACCAAAGGTGCTTCAGGCCCTAAACTACCACCAGATGCAACGCACAATAAGGAGGAAAGTATCATGGACGGATTATTCTTAGGGTCCAGTTTCCCTTTATTAAAACGGATGTTGTTAACAATCAGTTGAATTTCGCCCGGATCGCCAATAAGGTGAATAATAATACCCGCCAATAAACCTGAAATTGCCATGGCAGGGATTACTTGCCAACCTTCAAAAAAGGCGATGGTATCGGTAAGGTAAATTAAAACAATCCAATATGCACCAGCAATAACACCGCCTAATAGCCCTAATACCGCCCATAACAAAAAGTTACGGCTAAATAGAAACGGATTAAAAGCAATAGGCCTATCGAGTATGTTTACATATTTTACAAGCTTTCTTCTTCTTTTAAGTTTCATGGATCAAATTGCTTTATTTAAGTCTTTTTTTATATAAGATTAAACTTTTATTTATAGGGTTTCATTTTTTTCTACCAACTACTTGTCCTGAGTCCTTCGATAAAAACTCAGGATAAACTTTAACCGATGGGCCAACGACCAATTACCAACTATAGCTCATCACTCTTCTCTTTCTGTCCCGTCATCATTAAATACGCTTTTAGAAAGTCATCCAAATCTCCATCTAAAACGGCATCGGTGTTTCCGGTTTCGTGTCCAGAACGAACATCTTTAATTAATTTGTAAGGATGAAGGACGTAGTTTCTAATTTGCGATCCCCACTCAATAGCCATTTTGCTATCTTCAATTTCGGCACGCTGTGCTTGTTGTTTCCGTAGTTCTATTTCGTATAACTGCGATTTCAACATTTGCATCGCTTTTTGACGATTTTCCAATTGGGAGCGCGTTTCAGAATTATGAATCACAATCCCAGATGGTTTGTGTGTTAAAATGGCTTTGGTTTCCACTTTATTCACGTTTTGTCCTCCAGCACCGCTACTGCGTGCAAAATCCCACGAAACATCACCCGGACTTACCTCAATTTCAATAGAATCATCAGCCAAAGGATATACATACACGCTGGCAAAACTAGTGTGCCGCTTGGCATTGCTGTCAAAAGGGGAGATGCGCACCAATCTGTGTACGCCATTTTCACTTTTTAACCAACCAAAAGCATAGTCACCTTCAATTTCGAGTGTTACGGTTTTTATACCGGCAACATCGCCTTCTTGATAATTCAGTTCTTTTATTTTAAACCCGTTTTTCTCGGCCCACATCATATACATGCGCATGAGCATACTGGCCCAATCGCAACTTTCGGTACCGCCTGCACCGGCTGTTATTTGCAATACGGCACTTAAATCGTCGCCCTCTTCGCTCAGCATGTTTTTGAATTCGAGCGATTCAATTGCTTTGAGAGCTTTGTTGTATCGGTTTTCAACGTTTTCAGCTTCGCCTTCGCCTTCTTTAAAAAATTCAAAAATTACTTCAGCGTCTTCGGTAAAGTTCACAGCTTCTTCATAATCGTCTACCCACTTTTTTTTATTCCGAAGTTGTCGCATAAAGACTTCGGCTTCTTGTGGGTTGTCCCAAAAATGAGGGTCGAAAGTTTTTTCTTCGTCGTTTTGTACTTCTATTCGTTTTCCAGCTACGTCAAAGATACTGCCTTAAAGCATCTAGGCGATCCTTAAGGTCTTGGAGTTGATCGTTCGTAATCATATCGTGTTTCGGTTTGTTTTGTTCACAATTTCTTTCTGAAAAACAAAAATAGGATTTAAGTCGGCAAGCGGAAATTAATTCAACCTATTTTTATAACTTTAGATATTAAGAACCAAATAAATCAATTTGTTATGAAACCATCTCTTTTAATACTTACCGTATTTATAAGCGCTATTAGTATTGCACAAAAAAACACGGAGATGAAGCCACTTTCAATTATTTCTGAAATGACTAAAACTTTCGACAGTCAAAACATTGAAAACTACTTTTATACCAATCGAGTTTGTTTGGGCGACACCCGAATTATTACGATGAATAATCAAGAAAAATGCTTTACCAACGGAAATTTCAGTGAATACTATCTGTTTTGGCAAGAAGAGGATACAACCTACATTACAAAAGCTGATAATTGTGGTTCTTTTATAAAACTGAAACTGGAAAATAATGAGTTGTTTAATTTTTTTATGAAGCATAAAGAAACGCTTGAAAATAATTCGGTTAAAGAGTATAAAGTAGCCAACCCTCAAAACTCTCCAATGCAGCGGGCAAAGGTATATCCGTGTTCGCACACCTTTTCATTTACAACAGCAATGGGTACTTTTATACAAAAGTTTGATGAATTTGATGTAACAAACGATTCCAGACAAACCAATCTCAATTACGAGTATAATCAGCAATTAAAATTAGTTGCCCTTGATAACATGATTGATACTGTAATTACAGAAACGGAACCTAAATTAAGAAGAAAATAATAAGATTAATGAAAATCGACTTACGAAGTGACACCGTCACCAAACTTACCAAAGGAATGTTACAAGCCATTATAAATACCGAAGTAGAGGATAATGTCTATAAAGAAACCCCAATTGTAAAAAATACCTAGCTAGTCTTTTTGGTATGGGTGAAACCTTATTTTTCTTATCGTAAACACAGCTAATCAAACGGTTACAAAAAAAAAGCATATGCAGGCCAGTGAGTAGCTTATTTGCGATAAATGGACGCACTAATTATAAAGGCCTTTAAACCTCTATTTTCTCAGTATCGACCCCCAACAATAATGTATAATTTTAACTTTTAAAATTTTGATGAAGAAGATAACAATACTTACAATAACCCTTATTTTACTTACGCTCTTATTTAAAGGATGTACAGAACCTTATGAAATTGAAACAATAGATTTTGAGAGTGTTTTAGTGGTAGAAAGCACCCTTACAGACGAATTAAAAACACAAGAAGTAAAACTGTCGAGGACATCAACACTTGAAAATACAAACATACTTACCGAACAAAATGCAACGGTAACAGTTGTAACCAATGACGGTAGACAGTATGGTTTCTCTCAAGATACTGAAACTGGAAGCTATCGCTCTAATGAACAGTTTAAAGTTGACGAAGCTGTGGAATATAACCTTACCATTACGACCAATGACGGGAAAAAATATACATCAACAAATGTAACGTTGCCTCAAGTAGTTGGTATAGACAAAGTGTATGCTGAACTATATGAAAAAGAAGGGAAAAAAGGAGCTCAAGTTTATGTAGATAGCAAAGACCCAACAGGAAAGGCAAAGTATTTTCGGTATGAATATGAAGAAACATATGAAATCGTAACCCCTTATTCTAGTTCATTGGATGCAGAAGTCGTTAATTATAATGAAGAAACCGAAGAATATGACATAATACTGACCGAAAGAGAACCTGAGGATATGTGTTATTCTTCTCAATATTCAACAGGTATTATTCAAACAGCCACAACCGACCTTACTGAAAATGAAGTGTTTCACTTTCCTATTCGTTTTTTAGATGAAGATAACAGCCTTATTAGAGATCAATATAGCATATTAGTAAAGCAATATGTACAAAGCATTGAAGCCTATACTTTTTATGAAACTATTTCGGAATTGGGAAGTGTGGAAAGCCTATTGTCACAAGGGCAACCGGGATATGTAACAGGGAACATGACTTCTGTTGAAAATCCAGAAGAGAAGGTGTTGGGCTTTTTTGAAGCCTCTCCCGTTACTACAAAAAGAACCTTCTTTAATTATGAAGATATCGGACTTGAAAAACCACCATACTTCTATTCTTTATGTCAAATTTATAGATTCGATTACCGTGATAATACCGTACTTGATGGAGATTATGATCAAAGAAGACAGTTATATTTAAAACTTAATTTTAATAATTATGAGGTGATAGAAGGCGCTTTTCCTGTCTATTATATAGTGCAGGGAGAATGTAGTTATTGTACGTTATTCTCTTCGAATGTTAAACCAGATTATTGGGAAGATTAATTATAGGTAAAATTTTTTTATTTGTTGTATTATTATATTACCAAAGCAGTTTATTTGCTATAAATGGGCGCAGGTTTTTAATTATAAAGGCTTTTAAAACCTCTATTTTTTCAATATCGACTCTCAACAATAATGTATAATTTAAAATTTTGATGAAGAAGATAACAATACTTACAATAGCACTTATTTTACTTACATTCTTATTTAAAGGGTGTACAGAGCCTTATGAAATTAAGTCAATAGACTTTGAAAGTGTTTTAGTGGTAGAAAGCACCCTTACAAACGAATTAAAAACACAAGAAGTAAAATTGTCAAGAACGTCAACGCTTGAAAACACGAACATACTTACCGAACAAAATGCTACGGTAATAGTTGTAACCAATGACGGTAGACAGTATGGTTTCTCTCAAGATACTGAAATTGGAAGCTACTGGTCTGATGAACAGTTTAAAGTTGATGAAGATGTGGAGTATACCCTTACAATAACAACCAATGATGGAAAGAAATATACCTCAAAAAAGGTAACGTTACCCCAAGAAGTTGAGATAGATAAAGTGTATGCTGAGTTTTATGAAGAAGAAGGCAAAAAAGGGGCTCAAGTATATGTGGATAGAAAAGACCCAACAGGGAAAGCTAAATATTTTCGGTATGAATATGAAGAAACGTATGAAATTGTAACTCTTTATTCTATCACTTTAGACGCAGAAATAGTAAATTATGATGAAGAAACGGGGGAATATGATATAATACTGACCGAAAAAGAACCTGAGGATGTGTGTTATTCTTCTCAATATTCAACAGGGATTATTCAAACAGCCACAACTGACCTTGCTGAAAATGAAGTGTTTCACTTTCCTGTTCGTTTTTTAGATGAAGATAACAGCCTAATTAGAGATCAATATAGCATTTTAGTAAAGCAATATGTACAAAGCATTGAGGCCTATACTTTTTATGAAACTATTGCAGAATTGGGAAGTGTGGAAAGCCTATTGTCACAAGGGCAACCGGGATATGTAACAGGGAACATGACTTCTGTTGAAAATCCAGAAGAGAAGGTGTTAGGCTTTTTTGAAGCCTCTCCCGTTACTACAAAAAGAACCTTCTTTAATTATGAAGATGTTGGACTTGAAAAACCTCCCTATTTTTATGATTTTTGCCAGGTGTATAAATTAGATTACCGTGATAATACTGTATTAGACGAAGATGGAGAAAAAGATAGAAATGAACGTAAATTTTTAAGAGAAAAACTTCTGTTTAATAACTACCAGATAGTTGAAGAAGTGTTTCCTATCTATTATATTGTTCAAGGAGAATGTAGTTATTGTACGTTATTCTCTTCGAATGTTAAACCAGATTATTGGGAAGATTAATTATATACCTGTTGTATGTCTAGATTACCAAAGCCTATAATTGTGGTGCTTATAAAGTTTAAACTGAAAAGTAATGAGTTGTTTGAATTTTTTCTGAAACAAAAAGAAGCGCTTGAAAATACTTCGGATAAAGAATATGAAGTTACCAACCCTCAAAACGATTCAGCACAACGAACAAAGGTATATCCGTGTTCGCACACCTTTTCATTTACAACAGCAATGGGTATCTTTACATAAATGTTTGTTGAATTTGATGTAACAAACGATTCTAGACAGGCCAATCTCTATTATGAGTATAATCAGGAACTAAACTTGATTGCCCTCGATAAAATGATCGATACCGTAATTTTAGAAACGGAAACTAAATTAAGAAGAAAATAAAATAATAAGATTAATGAAAATCGACTTACGAAGTGACACCGTCACCAAACCTACCAAAGGAATGTTACAAGCCATTATGGAAGCCGAAGTAGGGGACGATGTGTATAAAGAAGATCCAACGGTAAACAAACTTGAAACATATGTAGCCGATCTTTTTGGCATGGATGAAGCGTTATTTTTCCCAACCGGAAGTATGGCCAATCAGGCGGCTATAAAGTTACACACGCAGCCTGCTGATCAATTAATTTGCGATAAATGGGCGCATGTTTTTAATTATGAAGGCGGCGGAGCTTCTTTCAATAGTGGTGTTTCATGTAAATTGGTTGATGGTGATCGGGGAATGATTACCGCTGCGCAAGTGGAAGAAAACATCAATCCACCGGACTTTTACCACAGCCCTTTAACAACCTTAGTTTGTTTGGAAAATACAACCAACAAAGGAGGCGGAGCGTGTTACAATTTTGAAGAAATAAAGAAGATACACAACGTTTGCGATAATCATAATTTAGGACTGCATTTAGACGGTGCTCGATTAATGAACGCAATCGTAGCCAAAAAAGAAAATCCCAAAGACTACGGGAAGCTATTCGATACGCTAACCATCTGCCTAAGTAAAGGAATGGGAACGCCCATAGGAACGCTGTTACTCGGAAAAAAAGAGTTGATGCAAAATGCCATGCGGGTTCGTAAAGTGTTAGGTGGCGGTATGCGACAAATAGGTTTTATGGCAGCAGCGGGTTTATATGCTTTTGAAAATCATATTGAGCGACTGGCGGAAGACCATAAAAAAGCTTCAGAAATAGCTGAAATTTTAAAAAAGCAATCTTACGTTTCAAAAGTAGAACCTACTGAAACCAACATTGTTATATTTTACCTGAAAGAAGAATTTTCCGAAGAAAAGTTTATGGACGATTTGCAAAAACAAGACATTATCATAAGTAATATGGGACAAGGGAAATTGCGCGTGGTAACCCATTTGGATTATACCGATGCGATGCACGAGCGGTTTTTGGATATATTATCGAAATATAATTAACTAAAAAAGCTCCTTTTTTAGGAGCTTTTTACTTTTTTAAAGTAAGCTGTTAATTATTCAACTTCCTTAACGTCCGCTCCGGGCGCATTTTTCTTTACAGATTCAATACCGTTGTTCATACCACTTTCAGCAGAATACATTTGGCTACTGCCGATTATTTGTCCGTTGGTAGATTTCACATTAAAATGAAATTTTCCATTTTTAGCTGTTTTCTTTTCATAAAGGCTATCACTACCACAATTTTTTTGAACAGACTCAATTCCATTCATGGCACTTGATTTTGAAGCATACATTTGGCTGGATAGAATAACCTGACCATTACTTGCTTTTAACGTAAAGTGATACTTGTCACCGCTTTTTTTTAGTTCGAACATATTTTCTATTTAAAGTTAGAATTCATTTAATACTTAAATATCCGAAAAAAAAATCATTTTATAAAGCTATTAGGCTTATCATCAACAGTTTTAAAGATAGTTTAACATGAACCAATAAGAAAATTAGGGGTACTGAAGGCATTTTTAAAACTTATCAAAAAAGGAGGCATACTTAAAAGATATTATAAAATTGACTTATACTAATGTTAAAACAAGCCCTTATTATGGTAAATCTGTAGGGGTTATTTTTATTTGGCATGAATTGTGTTTACTTTAACTGAAAAGAAAGAAATACTATGAAACGTGTTATAATACTTGCATTATTTTTTATTACAACAATTGCGACAGCGCAAATGAAGAATAATAAACTAAACTGGCATACGAATCTTGAAGAAGCACAGGATATTTCTAAACAAGAAAATAAACCTGTGTTAATTTATTTTACTGGAAGTGATTGGTGCGCCCCTTGTAAAAAATTAAAGGAAGACTTTTTTGAAAGCCCTGAATTTATAGACAAGGCAAACGATTTAGTTTTGGTAATAATCGATTACCCGAGAAGAGTAGAAATTCTTTCTCAAGAACAATTAGATTATAACAAGACTATAATAGCAAAATATAATAAGCAACAGACGTTTCCGAAAATAGTTATGCTTAACACTAATGGAAAAGAAGTAGGCCGAATTTCAGGCTATAGTCCGTCAAGGGAAACAAAAGGTCATTTCGATTTCCTCAATACGCATTTACAACAATAAACCAAACGTTTTTATTAAGATGTTATTTAAACATATCCATTCCAGGGATGTTTGGCATGCCTTCTTTGGCTACGGCGCCAATTTCAGCTTCATTCACATCGGTTGCTTTTTTAATGGCTTTGTTTAAATTCACAATTAAATAATCTTCTAATTGCTCTTTATCTTCAAGTAACGAATCGTCAATTTCAATTTTCTTGATTTCGCGATTGGCGGTTAGCGTAATTTTTAACAAGTCGTCACTGCTTTTTTCATCAATAAGAACCGTATCTAATCGTTTTTTGGTTGCTTCTACTTTTTCTTGAGCTTCCTTTAATTTAGTCATCATATCTCCGAACATATCTTTTTATTTTAAGTTACGTGCAAATTTACTAATTTGCTTACGTATTAATCAACCTTTTAAAGATGAAAAAAACGATACTTGTTTCCGTTGTAAGCCTTATTTTTGCCGTTTCCTGTAAAACAGATAAAACTTCAGAAGAGAATATGGATATAACCCCACCGAAAGCTACTAAAATTGCTAAAAATCTTGAAATGCACGGCGATACCCGTGTTGATAATTACTATTGGCTTAACGATCGTGAAAATGAAGAGGTGATTGATTACCTAGAACGGGAAAATGACTATTACGAGAAGATGACGGAGCACACTAAAGCGTTTCAAAAGAATCTTTTTGAAGAAATGAAAAGCCGCATTAAGGAAGATGATGAGTCGGTCCCGTATTTTTATAACGGTTACTATTACATCACACGTTTCGAAACGGGTAACGATTACCCAATCTATTCGCGTAAAAAAGGCTCGTTGAATGCTGAAGAAGAAATTTTATTCAATGTGAATGACATGGCGAAAGACCATTCCTATTACAACTTAAGAGGAATAAACATAAGCCCAGACAACAAATGGGTGGCTTATGGAGTCGATACGGTAAGTAGAAGACAGTATAAACTTCACGTCAAAAACCTAGAAACAGGAGAAGTTCTTTCTGAAACCATAGCGAACACCACCGGAGGATCTACCTGGGCTAACGATAATGAAACGCTGTTTTATACTCGGAAAGATGAGCAAACACTTCGCTCTAACGAAATTTTTAGACATAAAAGAGGAACAAAATCCACCAATGATGAATTAATCTATACAGAAGAAGACGAAACGTTTATTACCTATATATATAAGACAAAATCGGATAAGTATTTGGTAATTGGCAGTAATAGTACGTTGACTTCGGAATATCAAATATTGGAAGCGGATGATCCTGACGGAACATTTAAGGTATTTCAACCACGTGAAAGAGGATTGGAGTATGGTATTTCACACTTCGGAGCCGATTTTTACGTGTTAACGAATAAAGATGGTGCGACTAACTTTAAGTTGATGAAAACACCTGAAACGAAGACACTGAAAGAAAACTGGAAAGATGTTATCGAGCATAGAGAAACCGTTTTATTGGAAGACATCGATATCTTTAAGGATTATTTGGTGGTAAGTGAACGTAACAACGGTTTGAACAAAATACGAATCATGCGTTGGGACGAAACCGATGATTACTATTTGCCGTTCGATAACGAAACGTATACCGCCTACACCATTCAAAATCGGGAATTTGAAACGGATACCTTGCGTTATGGTTACAACTCTTTAATTACACCGGCTTCAGTAGTAGATTTCAATATGAAAACTCGCGAAAAAACGGTCAAAAAAGAAGTAGAAGTATTAGGTGGAAAGTTCGATAAAGATAATTACGAGTCTAAGCGGATTTGGGCCACAGCGGAAGATGGTACAAAAATCCCAATTTCCTTGGTGTCCCGTAAAGGAATTAAAAAAGATGGTAGCAATCCATTTTTATTATACGCGTATGGATCGTATGGTTCAACCATCGACCCTTATTTTTCAACTGTACGGTTGAGCTTGATGGACAGAGGGTTTATTTTCGCAATTGCACACGTTCGAGGTGGAGAATATTTAGGAAGACAATGGTACGAAGACGGAAAATTGCTTAAAAAGAAAAACACATTTACCGATTTTGTAGACGCTTCAAAATATGTAATTGAAGAAGGGTACACTTCTCCAGAACATTTATATGCTTCTGGTGGTTCGGCCGGCGGCTTGTTGATGGGAGCAATTGTCAATATGGCTCCGGAACTGTATAATGGGGTAATCGCCTCGGTACCATTTGTAGATGTGGTAACCACAATGCTAGACGACAGTATTCCGCTAACAACAGGAGAATACGACGAATGGGGAAATCCAAACGATGAAGAGTATTATACCTATATAAAATCATATTCGCCATACGATAATGTTACCAAACAGGAATATCCTAATTTATTGGTTACAACGGGGTTGCACGACTCGCAAGTACAGTATTGGGAACCAGCAAAATGGGTGGCAAAACTTCGGGATATGAAGACCGATAACCACAAACTATTACTACAAACAAATATGGATGCGGGTCACGGAGGTGCTTCTGGTAGATTTGAAGCCCTAAAGGAAGTAGCAATGGACTACGCATTTATACTGGACTTAGAGCACATTAAAGAGTAATTGAAAAAAATAATGTAACTTTGCCCTGTTTTTTAAATGAAGGTATTATGCCTGATTTTTACTAACGAAAACTCTCTTTATGAAAGAAGAAATTCAGGCGCATGATAATGTGTTGCAATTAATAGGAAACACTCCATTAATAAAACTCAACAACATTACGGCGAACATGAAAGGCAACTACTTTGCAAAAGTAGAGGCGTTTAACCCCGGTCACTCTTCAAAAGACCGTATTGCACTCCATATTATAGAAGAAGCCGAGAAAAAAGGTATTCTCAAACCTGGAAGTACGATTGTTGAAACCACCAGTGGAAACACCGGTTTCAGTATTGCTATGGTGAGTATCTTAAAAGGATACAAGTGTATTTTGGCAGTAAGCTCAAAATCTTCAAAAGATAAAATAGATATGTTACGCACGATGGGTGCCAAGGTCTATGTTTGTCCTGCACACGTGGCAGCAGACGATCCGCGTTCGTATTATGAAGTAGCCAAGCGATTGCATGAAGAAACGGAAGATTCAGTTTATATTAATCAGTATTTCAACAGCTTAAATATTGAGGCACATTATAAAACTACCGGTCCGGAAATTTGGAATCAAACAAAAGGACAGATTACACATTTGGTAGCGTGTAGCGGAACAGGAGGAACTATTTCTGGTACAGCGCGTTTTCTAAAAGAACAAAATCCGGATATTAAAGTGATTGGTATCGATGCTTTTGGTTCTGTTCTAAAAAAATACCACGAAACCCGCGAATTTGATAAAAACGAAATTTATCCATACAGAATTGAAGGCTTAGGAAAAAACCTGATTCCTGCAGCTACAGATTTCGATTCTATTGACAAATTTATAAAAGTAACCGATGGCGAAAGTGCTCATACAGCACGTGAGTTAGCAAGAACCGAAGGGATATTCGCTGGTTATACCAGTGGAGCGGCTATGCAAGGTTTAAAACAATTAGACGAAGAAAGCGAATTTTCAAAAGAGAGTAATATAGTCGTTATATTTCCAGATCACGGATCGCGATATATGAGTAAAATATATAGCGATGACTGGATGGAACAACAAGGCTTTATGGATACAGAAGTAGAACAGATAGACGCTGTTCAGGTGATAAAATAATTTTTAAAGAATACAGCTCGTATTTCTTTACTTTTTAAATTTCTGAATACGATATTCATTACTTGTCAATATCTTCAGAAAAAGAACATTGCCAAACTCAGTAATTTATCTATTTTTGCACCCTGTATTGAAACAAAGGAACTTGATGAAAGATTTATTTGATAAGATTTATAAAGATAAAGGTCCGTTAGGGAAATGGGCAGAACAAGCTGAAGGCTATTTTGTATTCCCAAAACTGGAAGGTCCTATAAGCAATAGAATGCGCTTTAATGGTAAAGAAGTAATTACCTGGAGTGTTAATGATTACTTAGGCCTAGCCAATCATCCAGAAGTACGAAAAGTAGATGCCGAGGCAGGTGCAAAATACGGTTCAGCATATCCAATGGGTGCCCGCATGATGAGTGGTCACACCGACCTTCACGAGCAACTACAAAAAGAACTAGCAACTTTTGTCAATAAAGAAGCAGCTTACTTATTAAATTTCGGGTATCAAGGAATGGTGTCAACCATTGACGCTTTGGTTTCAAAAGACGATGTAATAGTGTACGATGTTGATGCGCACGCATGTATTATTGATGGTGTACGCTTACATTTAGGTCAGCGTTTTACCTATAAGCACAACGATATGGAAAGTATCGAGAAAAACTTAAAACGTGCTGAAAAGGTTGCTGAAAAGACTGGTGGAGGAATTCTTCTTATTTCTGAAGGTGTTTTCGGAATGCGTGGAGAACAAGGGAGATTAAAAGAAATTGTTGCCCTTAAAAAGAAATACACCTTCCGTTTGTTTGTTGACGATGCACACGGGTTTGGAACCTTAGGAAAAACAGGTGCCGGAGCAGGTGAGGAGCAAGGCGTTCAAGATGATATTGATGTCTATTTTGCCACGTTTGCAAAATCGATGGCCAGTACAGGAGCTTTTATTGCAGCTGATGATGAAATAATCTCTTATTTAAAATACAACCTACGGTCTCAAATGTTTGCAAAATCTTTGCAAATGCAATTGGTGGAAGGCGCTTTAAAACGTTTAGATATGTTACGTACGATGCCAGAGCTAAAAGAAAAGCTTTGGGAAAACGTAAATGCCTTACAAGGTGGACTTAAAAAACGTGGATTTGATATTGGTACCACACAGAGTTGTGTAACGCCAGTGTATTTAAAAGGAAGTATTCCTGAAGCGATGGCCTTAGTAAAGGACCTTCGTGAAAACTACGGAGTATTCTGTTCTATAGTAGTTTACCCAGTGATACCTAAAGGATTAATTTTACTTAGAATGATCCCTACGGCATCGCATACAATGGATGATATCAATGAAACATTAGAAGCTTTTTCAGCCATTCGCGACCGCTTGGAAGATGGAACTTATAAACGTCTTTCTGCGGCTGTTGCACAGGCAATGGGAGAATAACAAATTTCTGTACTTCGATTGAACTTAGTATAAACCTCGGCAGGAATCTTGACAAACAAAAAGATGATTATTATAAAACTCAAAAAAACCACTTCATAACATCTTAAGTGGTTTTTTTGAGTGGTATTTTACTTGTTGAACCAGATATGATTAAACCACTAGACTAGTACAAGATACTCTTTCTCTGCTTTGATTAATTACATTTTAAGTCAATTCAATTGGCATAGGCATTTTTAGCATATGCTTGCTTCACTTTTCCGCTGGCGGATCTACAAGTTTTGGGAAAATCAAAGAAATATAGACATTCCGGCAGCGCATAATTATCGAAAGTAAGTGTTACGCTGCCTTTTTTGGTGCCACTCCAACCTCTAAATTTATAAGAAGCTTTTGCTTTTAAGATGAGACCCTTGCTATCCTTAGATAAAATATTAACATTAGATACACTTCCCGAAATATATCGGTTGAATTGCCATTGCCGGGAATTCTCAGAAATTAGGTCGTCAATTAATTCAATAAGGTTTTGATGTGCTGAGATGGAACCCCGTTTCGACTTTTTTGCAGCTATTGCCTCTGTATTAACAATAGGAGCTTCGGCCATGGCATACCGTCTCAAATTTTTCTGGAAATGTTGTACCCCAGGACTGTTGCATCCGTTTTTTCTAAATAAGTGCGCTACGTCCATTGCCAAGGCTTGGCTCTCTCCGGTAAGCTTTAGGCTGGTTCCTATACCATCTCCTCCACCACTTATCAAATCGAGAAGACCGATCATTTGAAAGGATTCCAAAACCTGCATGGCCTCGTACATCTTCGGCGCTGCATAGTAGCCCGTTGGGTCATTGACATATTTGATACATTGTTCATTAATAATTGTGCCGTATCCATTTTTTGTAATTCTCTTCTCAACGCATCTACGTTCGGTCAATTCTATCTTGTTTTTGGGCAGATATTGATCGCACTTCTGCCCAAATTGGGAAACATACGTACCAAATAATATTCCGAACAACACTTCCTCTCTTTTCCACGGCACATCCTTAAAGTTGCCTATATAAATATCTTGGAAAGCAATTTCGAAGTTGAGGCCGGATAAATCGAGATTGGGAAGCTGGCTCGTAGAGAGATGCGCGTCAGTAGATTCACCCAGTACTGACTTAAAATCATTATTACCATATAATTGAAAACTTCCCATTGCAATGAACAGACAAATCAATATTTTGAATTTAACAGATGATTTATGAGTCCTGCGCAAGGTTTTATCTATATATTTCTGGCCTGGCGTGATACCTTTTGGATTTTGAACTGAAAATTCTTCTATTCTTTGAGGAAGTAGTTCTGTCTGTACAGGTTTTTGAATTGTTTTCATAATTTTAAATATTGTTGTTAAAACTCCTTCTTTTATTTGTTTACTCTAAATCCCGTAATATATGTTTTCGAATCCAATGGATTGGTCAATATTTCCGGATGTTATAGTTTATCAAAAAAAAGTGATTAAAATATACATTTACCGGTTTCCCAAGTTGTTTTCCTGGCTGGGTTATTAATGGATTTGCATCTAATATTGTTTGAATGCCAATAAATGCTGTTTTACTATAGGGTTTCATTTTTTGAATGTGTATTTTACCGGAAGTATCGATAACAAATTGTGTGGCAACTCTTTGTCCATAGTCACTTCTATATTGACTAAACCAATTTTTTAACTTGTCGTTGGTTAGTTTGTCGTTAATCCATTCTTTTAGGTACTTTTCTTCACAGCGGTTATCTTTACTGTCGGTACAGGCGGGTATTTTGGGTTTTTCCCTTATCCCATTAAGAGGTATTGCATTCTCTAAACCAATATTAGGCTGGTTTTGGGTGTTCTGTATTTTCTGGATTTCATTTGGCATAGGGTTTTGATCTAAGTCTGCTAAGTTTATTTCACCTATTTTTTCGGTGAGTTTGGGATCCAGGTAAATCTCTATTATTGGGTCTGCGTAGCTGTACTGTAGTCTATGATAGGTATCATAGGGTATCGTTTCCATATTAGGGTCATTCAAGTACTTCTCGTACAGCTTTGTTTTTGCAGCTCCATACCATCCAATTTTATGGACAAAGTAGGCTGTCCTGCGATGCGGACTTTCCCCCTCAAATAACGCTTCTACCCTTTCAGGTTTTATTTTAAAAAGATATTTAAAACTGGACTGGTTTTTTGTCTGGAAATGCCTTTCATAATCGTGGCGGGGAACAAATGCCCCGAATAATCTATTGGTGTACTTTATTTTTGGTTTTGCAGCATAAAGCTCTATAACAAAACCTTTTCTGTCATAATCATAGGTGCTTAATCTCATATCATCTACTACATAGGCAGTTGTGGGTATTTTTTGTGCATATTTTTGCAAATTGCCCAATTGTTCTAAAACATATTTTTTGAAATAGGTGTTTTCACGAAATTCACTGGAATTAGTACCGCCCCAAGTCTTTATTTTTCTGTAACAACTATGGCGTCCTTTTGGGTTATTTAAGTATAGCTCACAGGCTTTCAGGGAACTTAAACTACGTGCGGCCGAGTAGATAGCATTTTGTGCTGAGATAGAGCTTGCTACATCCTTTGGATACCTTTTTTGCCCAGCATATTGATATTGATACCATACATTTTTGTCCATCTCATTGATAAAAGAGCTGTAAAATTTGATTCTTAGCAGGTTATGAAAATTGTTATATTCTATATCTATAGTGTTACCAACTAAATTTTTATCGGTTTCGCCTAACACGGGCAGTCCTTTGTAAGAAAGTAGGGTAATTGGCTCAAAATAATCATTATAAGCAGAGATAGATACAGTTGAAAATCCTGTGTCACTGTTTTTCGTGATTTGGTTTTCAGCCTGTGTTTGCTTTTTATTTTCAGTTGTATTTGAATTGGTTTTCCGGTACTCAGGGCCTGAAGGGGTTTTGTCTTCGGTAACGGTAGGGGGGGCAGCGCTTCTTTTTTTCTTGTTACTGGCTTTTTTTCCTCCTATCACATCGCCAACGGAGTTGTCCACTTCATCTTCTACGGTTTTCTCTATAACCTGTTTTACCTTTTTTTTCAATTTCTTAAAAAACTGGGCGTTTGTGGTTCCGCTTGCTATCAAGAATAGGACAAGCATTAATGTTTTGATTGTGGTTTTCATAATAAAAAAGTATTTATTTGGTTCTTTATTTAATATTTTGCCACCACTTGCAAATAAACTTCCAGTCCTAAAGAAGAGTTGGTGTTTAAAAACCCTAAGTAAAGGGTCTCTCCGGTACTGTTGGTTGC
>Ga0209309_10001090_pt1 | contig 28299 bp, 42 predicted proteins | sample COGITO_mtgs_1204_2_FD_184807 | JGI IMG/M metagenome (GOLD analysis project Ga0209309, IMG submission 184807) | Pelagic marine microbial communities from North Sea - COGITO_mtgs_120412 (SPAdes) (version 2) | ecosystem: Environmental > Aquatic > Marine > Epipelagic ... | reverse complement strand
CAGTGACATCATCGGTTCAATTATTTCAGTCCTTCTTTTTTCGCTTAAATAGTCACCGTATTTATCTGAGTTAAGAAAGAACAACCTGACCGAACCTTCCGAATCTATAACGCTGTCAACATCTGCGCTCCTGCTTCTGGTTTGTCGGTTGAAACACCACACAATTGGAAACCAAGTAGACGTATTTCCGTTTGACCTTGCTTTTAATAGCAGTTCAAAGTTTGTTTGGGTTAATGAACCAGCTACAAAGTAAGGATTTTGCAAAGGTTTCTCACCTGTGCTTGGTGCAAGTGCTTGCTTGTTTTCTTCTTGAACTATAAAGAATTTGTTTATAGTAAAATCGGTTACCTTATAATCGTTTCCGTCAATTGTTAGCCTAGCTTTAGTATTTAACCAGTGGGTATTTAGCGTATAACATTTATATCTGCTATCAGATAGCACTTCAACGAAATAAATGTCAACCTTTAAATTTAGATTTGCAATTATTCCACTTAAAAGGTTTTCTACTAATATCATAAAGGGCTGTATAAATCAGGTACAAATCCGTTAAAATCTGGGTAATCCGTTGGGTTTTCCCTAACATAACCTTGCAAACTAGTTATATTTTCAAAGTTTCTATTGGTTAAAAGTCCGTTTTTGGTTATTAAACTATTCGACTGAGCCGCTTCTTGGGTTATTCTCATATTTCCAGAACCGCTATTAAATGCAGTCTGGTCACTAGTAAAAGAAATAAAGACCATTGTTTTCAGAATGTCCTTTAATCCTGTTGTGCGATACGGTTCATTTGAGATAGTAAAGTCCAATTCATTGAAAATAGTCACATATTTTGCTGTCTGTGGTATTCTAGGCGTTCCTGTTAGGTCAGCTATAAACGCATCGCCTAAAGTCTTGCCTAGTATCAACCTAATATTGTTATTTTCTAGCTTTTCAGTAATGTAAAAGTCTAGTTCATCAACACTAAACTGGTTTTCTGTTATTGCTGTGATTCCGCTGTGGAAATCTTGCCTTTGAATTATCGTTGCCATTTTAAAAAAATACTAATACTATCTAAATGAAATATCCCTCAGTTGCTAATGTGTCCACATAATCAACAATGTTGGCTGTTCCTAGATTATCTGCTAGGTCTGTGAAGTTTACCGTTTGAGCGTTTAGGTTGTTATCTTTAGGTATTACTTGCATAAATCCACCTATTGCAGATGCTCCATTTGTTGCAATTACGCTGGCTTTTGAAAAGTAATATTGAAAGCCTCCACCTGCATTAGATTCTTTGGTCACACTGTGGGTTGAATGTGCAATTATTTCTATTGAATAAGCCATTTTATACTATTTCAATTAAGCCTTTACGCTTTAAATTATTGGCTGCAAGCTGTGCAGTTTTAAAAGACTCTGCAATAGTGCAAAGGTCTAATATTTTACCCTTTTTAAACGTCTTACCCATATACGGAAAAGGCTTTAAAAACTTAATCATTAGTTTGTCTTGCATTATTTAGATTTCTTTCTTGTGGTTTTCTGCGCTGGTTTTGCTGCGCCTTTTTCCTCCGCTTGACCATTTTTACACATTGCCTTGCCACTATGCTCTGCAACTTCGTATTCTTTTCCAATTACCAAATGCTGAATTTTTCCAGCCTTCACTTTTTTTCCTATAATTATCATCTGTCTTATTTTTATCAAAGGTATAAAAAAAGCCCCAACAATATGAAGGGGCTTTTTAACTATATTCTAAACTAGACTATACAGTTTCTAAAGCTGCTTTGTCAGCTGCAAATGAACCTTTAACAAATGCAGTTCTATCGTTATTCTTAACGTAAACCACACCTCTCCATTCAGCTCTAATTGTCTTAAAGTTCTTAATGAAGTTGTCGCCAGTATATCCAACGTCGATTGATACACCAGACTTAGTTCTGATATGCGCTTTTGTAAAGTCACCAATCAAATATTGACCAGCGTCAACTAGAGTAGTTTCTACAATTGGAACTCCGTCTAAAGATAAAGAACCAGCTACCATTGCTAAACGCTCCACATATCTCTTATCAGTAGAACTAACTTTTACCATTTTTAAAGTGGTAACGTCAGAAGGATTCATAAAGATATAATTTGGCATTCCTTGTTCAGCTATCTTAATTTGATTTGCTGCTACTGTAAGAACGTCTACTTCATTAGCGTTATCAACTGCTAAAGCAAATGTTCCAGCAGAGAATGAAGTTGCAGTAGTGAAAACCCCGTTTAATTGTGGGCTTGCTCCTGAGCCACTATAAGCACCTAATTCAACAGCTTTCAATAACTCACGATTCAACTCATTGTTAATTTCAGTAGCCATAAATTCTACGTCGTCTAACATTTCGTCTGTAATCGTAATGAAAGCAGTTGTCTTTTCAACTTTTTGAGTACCTACTGCTAAATCAAAGTCGATTTGATTTTTAAGTGCTGCCTCGTCTGTTTGTCCAGCCGTTCCTTCTTTACCACTTTGATAAACCCATTCAACAAGGTTAGAAGAGATAGTTCCAGATTGAAGAACCTCTAGGAATCTTACTTCTCTAGAAGCAACCATATTCATACCAGGTAGCCTTTCAGCTTGTGGAATTTGTCCAGTTACGTTTGTTCCAAAAGTCATATCAACAGGAGCCTTCAAAGTAATCTTAACGCTTTCTCCGTTCTTGTAACGGCTTATTTCGTTTTTCTTTTCCTTCAACTGCTCAAGGATTGACTTGCTTTGAGAAGTTTCTGTTTTTGTCAATTTATCAACTGCTGATTTAATAGCAGCACCTTGACTTAATAGAATAGCCTCGTGCTTTGCGCCTAATTCAGCTAAAGCCTTTGACTGCTCTTTGCCTAATTCAGCTAATTCTTCTTTTGATACACCAGACTTTACAGCCTCGTCTACTTTAATTGCTACGCTGCTCATATATTCAGCGATATGCCCTGCTTGCGCTTCTGCGCTTAATTCTTTGATTGCAGCTTCGTTTAAATTTTTTTCAGCCGTCAACCATGTATTAAAATCTTTCATTTTAATTGTGTTAAATGATTAAATAATGGATTAATTTTCTTTTGCGGCTTCTCGACCTTTGGAAGTGTCTTAACAACGGCTTCACCTTCTTGAAGTGCTTTGAATTGATTGCAAAAATGCAAAAAATTCTCTTTAGTTGGATTGTTTTTGACTTGTTCGCTTAGTTCATTTAAAGCCTCAAAGTCATAAGTTTTAGTTTCTAGTGTCGGGGTCAATTCGTTTGAGCCAGCAATTACACAGCTAATCTCAATTAGCTTTGCCTCTGTTACTGCCCAAAAGAAACCCTGCTCCTCAGCCTTTTCTAAATTGATTACTTCGTCCTTGTATTTATTCCAAGTAGCATACTCTTCTTCTTCCTCTGGGTCGTTTACAGCCAAGTCAATTTTAACGTATTGCATACCTACAGAATGCTGGTTAATTGAGCCGTTCAAATAATCCTTGAATATATTAGGATTTCTTTCCTTTTCTATTCGTGTATCCATTAATAAAGCGGTTGTCGTTCCTCCTGTTTTCAAGCCCACATCAGCCCAAGAAACTTCTTTTTCATAAACTTCTAAAGGTGTACCAACTTTCGCGGCTAATTCGTGTACGTGGTCGTGCAGGTGTAAGACTTTTGTTCCGTTTTCTTTGATTGATTTAGAGAAAATTCCTTTAAAGTGTACGTCATCGTGACTATCCATAAATCCATAGGTATTCCCGACAATTGTTCTATGTATTTCGGTGTCTGAATCTGCAGTATTAACATCGGCTTTCGTTGTTATTTGGGCTTTTGTATCAAAGCTAATAATGTCACCTTTTTTTAATTGGGCTTTCTTCAGCTTAATAATTTCAGCTTTGTTTTTTATGAGTTCTTTGATATTCATTTCCGTATGATTTTCTTATTTTCAATCGCCTTCTTTTTAGCCTTTAAAGACTTACTTAGCTTTTCCTTATCAACTTTAATAACCTTTATCTTATCGCTCATTTTGTGTAGTTTGTTTAGCAGGTGCGCTTGCTACATTCATTGCTGGTTCGTTAATTTCCTCAAGTCCTATCTCAGCACGCGCCTCATTTGGTGTTATAATTCCAGCTTTTACGTCTTCTCTGGCTTCTTTTCTTCGCTCTGTTGGTGTTGGATTTAAAGCATCAATTTCGGAAGTCTTAACTTTTAAACAATAATCACCAAATTGACTCAAGAATTTACGCTCATAGGCTGCGGCAATCTTGTAAAAAGTAGGAATGTAAAGTTCTGAATACGCTTCTTTCTTCGCTTCTTTTACGTTGTTGTATGTAGCTGTTGCATTATCGTTTACTAGAACGGAAGGCAAGCCCCAAACAGCAGAAAGTTCACGAATTAATTGAGTTTTATTTTCAATTGTTTGCATATCGGTTGACGATGCATTAAGCTGTTGAACGGTTACAGGTGTTTTAATAACGTGTACGCTATTCATTTTATCCGCTCCGCCTATTACCCTGTTCAAAGCCTTTTGCAAGAATGTTTGGTCTTTTGGTTGCATTGATTGACCTGCATCACCTGCTGCGCTAACCAAAGCAGAAACACCTCTGTTTTGAAAGTATTCGCTTAAAGCAATCTCAATGTTATTTGAGGCGTTTAGAATATTCTGAGCAGCTTGTAGTGGGCTTAATCCGTTTTTGTCTTGCAGTCCTGTGATAGTTGGGTTATTCATTGCAACGTGCATTACAAATTCAGGGTCTATTTTTTTAACAAATAAAGCATTATTAAAATCATAACTCTGGACATTGCTTAAAATACTACTATCGTAATTATTAATCTCTACATTTTGAGGCGGCAAAATTACTTGTCTGCCACCCATAAAGCCAACAGAATCAACATCATTGTAAATATAGCCTTCACCAGTTAATTCGTAAAATGTTACCAATTGCTCCCAAAACTCATTAAAACTTTGAAAGTCATTAGGCTTAAAAACGAAATCGTAAACGTCTCCGCTTTCAATTTCTTCGCCTGTGTTCTTATCGTAAATGTAAATAGGTAGATTTGCGATGGCTACAGATATTCGTTTAACAATCGTATAAACAACTGCGCTTCCTAAATACCCCCTTTGAATCGCCTCTTGGTCTGATATGGTAGAACCGTTTAATCCTTCGCCAATCTTAAAAAAATTGTTTGGAAATGCCTGTAAATTATCCCTTAAACGTCTCCCAAAATCATTGTATGACATATTTCTACCTTTAGATGCAAAATTAACGAAAAATTATGTTATAGCCCCCAAAGATGCAACTGCGTGTATGCATAGCCAATACCATCAATGGAATGATTATCCCTATCAACTGGTAGTTCTGCCCTTTTATTGCTCCAAACATAGCTATTTAACTCCTTTTCAATGTCTGGTGAATCATCAACAATGATAAGATATTCTTGCAGCCACCTCAAACGCTCCGCTACAATTCCAGCCCTTTTATATGCTTTTACTGCGTTATAATTTGCCTGTCTTAACTGGTCAATGTTTAAGGGTTCTGAGCTATCGCAGACAATTAAGTCATCATTTTTGCAGTTGGATTCTATAACGCTTAAAATATTAGGCATTGATAAATTCGAAGCGTATGCTATTTGTTTAACGTAAAGGATTTTTGCTTTTTTATCTACCGCTATTTTGGTCAGCGTAAACGGGTCAGTCCATCCCCAATCTAATCCAAACACATACTGAAGCGAATCGTTAAACTTTCCTCTTTTCCACCGTTTTAAAATAGCCCCCTCTAGCGGTGCATACTCCCCTTTCCCGTAAACCTTCCATCTGTATTCATCTGCAGTTCCTTGCTCAATGTTTTCAGGCGTTGGTTTGTAGCTTAGAATCTTATTAATAATACTTTGGTCCAGGAATGGGTTATTGTCATAGGTACTTTTTAAAGTTCTTACATTATCCCTCCGCTCATATTCCTTTTCCTTCAGCCAAAACTCACCAGATGGGTTAAAATCTACCCAAGTATGGGTTTTTGTCCTCACATAAATAGCCTCAAATATTCCGAAACTGATGCCATTAACCTCGTTAAAAAAAGCATAATCCCTTTTACCATTCTTTGCATCCTGCTCATCGTCATAAGAATTAAATTCAATTACTGAACCGTTATAGAAATGAATAATACGCTCCGATTTGTTGTAGAACTTAATAATTTTCTTGCACCAATCCGATGTAGATATTATCATTAGAACGTCTCTAATCGCTCCTTTTTTTAGGTTTGGTATATCTTGCCCAACTACTGTAGTTATCGTGTTAGGATTGTTCCAAGCGTTAACTATCAGCACCTGCATAATTGAGTAAGTCTTTCCGCTTGATGTTCCTCCTCTGTTTACAGTTAGGTCTATTCCTTCTGGTATTTCAATATTCTTTTTAAATAATGAACTTACTCGAAATGGGTTTTTAGCTAACTTCTGGCTCATTCCCTTCTGCTATAAACGATATGTCACCACTTTCAAATTCGTGTGATATTTCTTGTCGCTCAACATAGCCTCGTTTTTTGCCTTTGGTCTTTAGGAAGAATATAGTAGCAGCCGCAGAGCCATCTTTAATCTGCATATGTAAATGACTTTCTGCAAAATCAATAGCAACGTTTTCAATATCTCTAACTTCAGCAGCAAATTGCTCATCGTCTTTTAACCATTGGTAAAATGTAGTCCTACCTACTCCAACCTTCTTACAAGCTGTTGTGACTACTCCTAAGGAAGATTCTAAAGCTTCAAGTATTGCCTTTTTATGTTGTTCGGTTTTGTTCATACTATTTTTGTTTTTTCACTTATTATTTTAGGGACTGCACTATCCCACTTGATAGAATGGTGTAGTCTTAAATTCTTATCCCCCATTGGTTTTATTGTACAGGATGATGGTGAGAAAATAACAGAATAGAAAGACTTGATATATGTACCACTGTCTAAATAAATATCAGTCATTCCACCTGAGTTTTTTTGAGTTGTTTTTTGAACTAAAGATACAAAAGGGATTGTACCCATTAACAACCCCAAACTCTGTTTATATATATAAGTGTTTACATCTTCATTTATCCTCCCCACAAATTTAAAAGGTCTTTCAGTACTACACATAAATGAGTTCATACACTTTCTAAACAGGGTTGGATTCTTTGCCATTCTATTATTTTTACCTCCAATAAAATCACCTCCCTGTGCTATTGATATAGAGTAAAATTTAGTTTTTTTGTAAAAGTCTAATAATGCAGAAAAAACTGAATCCAAGTTATTTATTTTTGATGGTTTTTGTATCCTGTTTGTATATAGCCTATATTCAAACCTTGTATAATCATCATCCATTTGAATAAAGTATTTAAACCCTCTTTTCTTTGCAATATCAAAACACGCATTTCTTGCATATACAATTGCCCTTCTGTCTTTAAAATTGTCAGCCTCATCAAATGTTTTTGACACCTCAAACTTATCAAACATCTCAACATCTTCAAAATTATCAAAGTAATTCGGAGAGCTCTCATCTTCATTATCTATTACTATTATGACCTTTCCACTATAATTTGAACTCCTCAAAGATTTTAAAGTTGAAATACTTTTTGCTCTTCCGTGAGATAATATAAAAACTACAAAATCATCCATCTGTATTAGATAATATTTCTATTGTTCTATGTAAATCTACAAACCCCTTTTCAATTGCTTTCTCATAATCAATAATAACCAATGCAGAACTCTCCATTAACTCCTGAATCTCATTATTTGAATGTGCATAGTAATCTGCTATTTTTGAGTAACTAAACTCAATGTGCCTCCCTGCAGATAATTTTAAAAATAACTCCTCCTCTTTTGTTAGATTTAGATTTTCAATCTCTTTTATAAGTTCATTGTATTTGTCTAAGTTGTAAAGGTCAGACTCTTTTGGTTTAATGCCTTTAGTCTCATATATTGGACTAGCTACCTTTGTGGTGTATTCTTCATCATCTAAGTTTAAATTAGGCAAATCTAAACCCCACAAAACCAATTCCTGATTTTCCCACTCATTAGCAAGTACATCCCAATTCCATTCTCCAAAGCCTACGTTATCTTTTACAATAAATTCTCTTTGTTGTTCTTCCGTTAGGTTTTCGGCTTTGATAATTGGAACTTCTTTTAATCCTGCTTCTTTACAGGCTTTTAACCTCATATTGCCGCCCAATACTACCATATCGTTATTCACTACAATAGGTCTTAATTCAAGCATTTCTGGGAAGGTTTTAATAGACTTAACCAGCTTCTTAAATTTATCGTCTTTAATTAATCTTGGGTTGTCTTCGTTTGGTTTTATCTTAGAAATTTTTACTATTTCCATTTTTTAGCTTTTAAAATATTAAGTAATACACAACAGTTGCTAAAACAATACCAACAAAAACCGCTACTATTTTGGTAACGGTGTTTATTGCGCTTTCTAGTCCGTCTTCAAAATCATTCATTTCTTGAAATTCTTTCTCAGTCATAATAAAAAATTAATTTATTTACGCATTACTTTTTGCTCCACCTTTACCGAAGCTGTGTCGATAGTTTTGGTCTTTTGCTTAGAGCGTTTATTTAGTTCGCTCTGGTAGTTTAGGTTGACGATGCTACAAGCTGTTTTAAACGTCTTGCACTCTTCGGTTTCTCCGCTTTCTTTCCAGGTTATTTTGTGGTAATTCATTTGCTGTATTTTAATATTCTTTTTTAATTAATTCGTAAAGTCTTAAACAACTTAAACTAATTGGCTTTAAATATTCAATTGAATGGTCTATGTATTCATACTTCCAATCGCTTGAACCTTGAAATTTTAGCAGTTCTTTAATGTGCTGCTCCATTTTCGTTGAATGCATAATCATATCATTATCAACTTCAATGTCAAAAATCTGGATTCCTTTTTTCCTCCAGTTCTGAGGAACGAAACCTTTGCCATCCCAGTTCATTGGCTCTGAGTTTTCAAGGTACTGCGCTTTTATTTTTAGATTCACTTTCATCTAATCAGTTTTTTCATTAAATAATTCAAACGCTGATTCTACTTTTGTCATAGACTTAACGTCTGACCAAATGCCGTATTTTATGTCAATAACAAATTCCAATTCATAAAAAGCCAATAAAATTCCCCCAACCGTAGCAGGAAAATAGTTTTTTTGCTCGTCTAAAATTTGTCTGTATTCTGGCTTTAACTTTTCAATCAACTTCATAATCTTGCTTTGTTTGTTTTTGTTATAAATATTTTTATTTAAAAAATTCAATGAGATAGAAGCAACTTAATGCTCTTATGTTTCAGTCGGTATTAATTCGTTTACAAGTTCGTCCATAAGCAGATTACGATTTATTACCAGCCTTTTGAGCTTTTACCTTTCGGTGGTAATACCACTTGCCTCGCTTCGGTATACTTATTCTTAAAGTTATCCTGTAACCGTTTCTTTCTCTATCCTTCACTAAGAAGGGAGCAAAATAGCAATTAAGCCTATGCCAGCATTTCGATACTTAAACTCTCGTTCAGGGCTTCACGTCTTGTTTCCCTTAATCACAACTTCATTATCAACTATCTCAAAGAACTTTTGTAGTAGTTATTTCCTTTCTACAGAACAAATATAATATAAATATTATACAAATTGCGCTTTTTATAATATTAATTAAAAATAAATTATCTAAAGTCGATAAAAATATAATTTGATTTGCTTGCTTTGGCTGCTGCTGGTTCAATAATTTAATTAGCTTTGCAGTCTTGTTAGGGCGTTATGCTTTACGCTCATATCCTGTTTTAGTTAAAAAGAGCCTCGTTTATTCGGGGCTTTTTTGTTGGTATAATCCAATAAATTTATTAGCTGCTATTCTTAGGGCTATTCTATCGTCTTTGCTTAGTCGTTCATTAGTTAGTGTCTTGTTAAACTCCTTTGCTCGTTTTATAGCCTCTTTTACTTCTTCTTTGCTTGGTTTCAATACTGGATACTCTGCGATGATTCCAAAATTTATGTATTCAAACAAATCAACCCCGAATGTTTCTTGTAAATTTTTTGAGTAGTTAATTAAATTTCCAGATAAATAACTGTTACAATGTTCGCACTGCAGATAGATATTCATAAGGTTAAACCGAACCGAAGGATTAGCACCCACCGAATGATAATGCCCCGCGTTTTTCTTCTTTGGTTTTGGATTGCCGCAAGAGATGCAAGGTTGGCAAAAGTCTATTTCTCTGGCTATTTTGTTAATGACAATTTGGAGTAGCTTTTTGTATGCAGACAAAGAAATGATTTGCTCTTTTAACTCAGCTTTTTTCTTTCTCCAGTCTTTTTTTTCCTTTTCTGCTTTTAAGTCTTTAGAATGGTTTAAAGCGCATTGAACTGAGCAAGTACTTTGTAAAGGTCTTAACTTCTCAAACTCCTTTTGACATCCTTTAAATTTGCATTTCCTCCAGCCTTTCATTTTAATAAGTCAATCACAGGAAGTAATATTCCTTTACTAGTATTGTTATCTCCTCCTTTTATATCTCGTTTTGAGCCAATGTATTTCCTGCACAAAGTTTTCAGGTTTTTTGATGGCAAAATTATAAGTGTTTTTTGAATTACAATGCAATAAAATTCTGCCTCTGATATTGAAATTCCGCTTAGTTTACCTCTGGAAAAATACTCAATAAAAACATTTCCAGTTTTATGCGCTTGCAGGTCATTTTTAACTTCAACCTTTTTATTACTAAGAATTTCAGAAAGGTATTTTTCAGCAACTTGACCTACCTTTAAATCGTATTTAAAATCAGAATTGAAATCCATTTTTTTTATTACCCTTTTAAATATTCGTTGTAAGCTAGTAACCTAAATATTCTATTCTTCGATGCTCGCTCGCTTTCTTCGTTGTCCAACCTAAAAACTGGTTTAATTTTATCGCCTGTCGTAGCTGCACGTTTTCTAATGACTAGCTTTCGGGCTTCGCTAACTTCTTTTGCATATGCTAACAAAGTGCGCTCTTTTAATTTGGTTACCTCTATCTCAGTTAGGTTAATCGTTCCCTCTTTTTGCAATTGAATAAACTTTTGAGAACCGTAATCATTAACCATTTTTGTGGGTTCTTTTTTCTTCTTCGCTTTGTCCGCTTCTATCATACCGACAAAACTCTTTTCGTAATCCTTACGGGCTTTGATAGCCTTTTCTTCTTGCTGCGCATCCCATTTTAGATTCGCTTCGTGGAGTCGCTGCTTTGTTATTGCCTCGTTCATTTCTTGGACATAGCCTAAAATAAATTTATTCAAAGTAACGTAATTTATACCCATAAACTCACCGTATTGACCAGAACAACCCCTTTCAACCGCTATATTTAGTTCATTGACTGTTATACTTCCATACTTTCCAATGTTAAAATTACTTTCTAACGCCTTTGAACACGCCTTTACTTGATTAAAATAGTCGCTTTCTTCTTTCTTATGGCCAGCAAGCATTAAAGCCAAATCAAACGCTTTTAAAATTTCAGCGTAAAACAAAGCACTATTTTCTATAATCAAACTTTTAACCGTTTCAGACCTCCTAGCATTAATAATTTCTAATTGACTTTTTGTAAGGTCTGGAGAAAGGTTTTTAAAATCGTAACGTTCTATGATTGATAAATTGCTCATTTTTTGCCCTCCATTAATTCACTTAAAATATTTCTGTTCAATTCTTGCTTTCTTTCTAGGGTCATTTTTCCGTTGCTATTACCGTTAAAGTTTTTTTCGTTTTTCGACCAAGTCAATAACCGCCTTTCGATATCAAAAGTCTTTTGCATTTCAAACTTCATTTTTTTACCGTTTGGATTTTTCTCAGTCCAGTACAAAAAGAACTTTTCAAGTAATTCTAAAGTATAGTTTTCTTGAAATGTTAGCAAGGTTTTTTTAAAAACCGCCTCTTTATCTTTATTCTCATTAACGTTTACATTAACATTATCATTAACATTAACATTAACAGTTGACGTAGGTTGAACTTTGGTTAACGTAGGTTCAACCTTATTTTTACCTCTGCTAGCTGCTGATTTCTTACCCATATCGCTATAAGTCTTTAGTTGTTTATCCCACTTTTGCAAATCAGCCTTTAGCATAGGCATAATATGACCGAAAGCCATTTTAACTAATAGGTTGTCCGTTGATGGTTCTTCGTCGTTTACATAGCTTAAAATGTGCTTTAGTAGCTCTCCAGCGTCTTTATCTGGCATCTCTCTTATCATATTTACCCAATCGGAATAAAAGATGAAAGTTTTTTTATTAGCAGCCATTACTTAATATCGTTTTTAAGTTTTGACTGAATGCGTAAAAGCTGACCTATTAATTCAAACAAATCTTCTTTTGATAATTCTACTTGATGCTTTTCCTGTGGGCAATATGGATTAAAATGTTCAATCTCAATTTTTAACCTGTTTGAAGTTATTAAAAACTCAATTTCACATTCCTCTTCACCTCTCGATATAAATTTTGTAATCATAGTATAAATTATTAGTATAAAAAAAACCCTCATTCGGCTTCAAGGGTTGCGTCCTGTCCACCAAAAAAGGGTTAAATAAAAATGTTGTTTGATTAACGCAACTAATCATTCGTCAAAAATATAAATTATTTACTATAAAACATCAAAAATTGTCATTTGCTGCTGATGTTGTTTTAGCCTCTTTTGAGCAGCTTTAAAGTATTCGGCATCCAATTCGCAAGCTGTAAGGTCGTAACCTAAATTGTGGCACGCTAAAGCTATTGATGCACTTCCTAAATGTGTGTCAAGTATCTTATCTCCTTCTTTTGCGTAGTTCATTAAAAGCCATTCGTAAAGTTTAATAGGTTTTTGTGTTGGGTGTATTCTAACTTCTTTATTTTTCATATCTTGTTGCAACATACCTGCCCATTTCCATTTTATTTTTCTAACCGCAGTTTTAAAACTTGTGTATGCTAACTCACAATCAGCAAAATCAGTAGTACCATTATCTTTATCCCATACTATCCAACAAGGACTTCCAAAAGGTATTTTATCTATAAAATGATTAGCACCCCAAATAATCTGATTTTTTGAAACCCTAATTAGTTCCTCAAAATATTTTTTGTTTGGTGCAAATTTATCCCAATCTTTAACAGTATAATTTATTTTCTTTGCTAAACCTCCACCTTTACCCTGTGATTGATTTCCTACATCTATCCCATAAGGAGGGTCTACAATAGCAAGGTCGAAGTGATTATCTTCATACCTTGCCATTAGCTGCATATTATCCTCGTTTGATAATTCTATCATTTAATAAATAATTAAAACGGCAAATCGTCCGTTTGCTCAATATCTTTTTTAACTTCCTCAGAAGAATTAGCCCCCTGCTTTTGGTGTTCCTTTCCGTTGCCTATATAAATACTTGTTTCCTCCTTCTTTGTGGATTGCTGAATAGACATTGTATTTCCGTAGTTGTCAGCCTCATCATTAAGCCAGATAGTTACATCAATGTATTTTCCTTTTTTTCCTACAAAGATTTTTTCTTTGTCAATTTTTGCCAAATCAATTTTGGCGTGATAAAGTTTACTCATTTTAAACAGTTTTTAATTTAATTAATTTTTCGTTTCTTCCGTAATTTCCTTTTCTCATTCGACCAGAGTATTCTAGCTTCTCATCTTTAACAAGGTTGCTAATACTTCGCCTTGTGCTAGTCATTGGCGTGTTGTTCCCGAATAGTGCTAAGTGTACTCTACTTGCACCGTATTCAACGGCTGGCTGGTCTTTAAAGAACTCCAGTATTTTATCTGTTTGTGTTTTGGTTTTCTTTTTGAAAGCCTGTAATTGCTCACCGCTTTCGCTTGTTGTGTTGTAGTACTCCATTGCTTTAATATTATGTTTTAGATTGTAAATATAATTAATTTTCTTTAATAGGCGCAAAATAATCTAACTTTTGCGCTGCTCTTTTTTCCTTTTTTAAAGCTGTTTCGATTAGCTTTAAACGATTGCTTCTTTTTGCAATTTTTTTGTGATTAAACTTCAAAATCAGAAGGAATGATAATTTCCACCATTTTGCAGACTTTCTCGCCATCCTTATTGATTTTCAACAGATTAGATTGTACTACTCTAAGCGAAAGTCGCCAGAACAGGATTTCGTTTTCAAACCTTTCGTTCCAATGTTCGCCAATTCTTTCTACGTCGCTTTCTGGGTTTCTGCTAGAAAATTCATAAGCAATTAAGCTGTCTAAATATTTCTTAATTTGTGTTTCAGTCATTTTGCTTTATTTTAAAAGTTTAAATAATTCTTTTTGAGCCAATTCTACACGCTCAGTTAAAAAGTCCTTATCCTCTTGTGGAACTTTGAATTTAACATAATTAATATCGGCATAAGCGCAATCATTTTTAAGGTATGGCGTTTCTTTTAAAGTCAACCACTTAAGCTTTTCTTTCGCTTTGTTTAAAGATTCCGAATCATTAGCATCGTACTGAAGATTTAATTCGCTTAATATCTCTAAAACGTCATCTTCTTTAGGACAATAAACAACCGCCATTGCAAAGTCTTTGTTTGCTAAAATGCAGTTCGATACTAGTTGCCAGTAGTACTCTGGTTTGGCAGATTTAAAAGCCTCTATGTTGCCGTTTCTTACTTCTTCATAAATATCTACCTGCTCACAAAAAGACTTTCTTGTAAATGGACATTTTATGTCTCCAACTAAAGTATCGCTTTCGAAGTCGCTTGCGCCAGTCCACATTAAAGAAGGATGTTTCTCTCTATTTTTAGATGCTATTCGTGCATTTGATTCTAAAGCATCGCTTGGAATTTTTGAGTAGGCATAAGCCTCTACCACGTTGCCCCAACTTGTTGCATTGCTGATTTGGTCTGAGCCTAAACTTTGCCCCAGTCTGACCTCGTAAGATTTCTCTTTTATGTAGGTTAATCCGATTGCGCTAAAATTTTGGTCTTTACTTCTGCCGCTCTTTACAAGTTTGTAAATTGCGCTGCTTGAAAATGTTCCTGTCCTGTTTTTCACTTTGCTTTGTTTTAGTTATGTAAAATGGGGGAATTTCACCCCCTTGTTTTTTTTAATTTACTTTATTCCAAGCATTAACCATACAATTTAATATTGCTTTTGCTTCTCTTTTTGCCTCTTCTCTATTCATCCCTGAATCTTGCGCCATTTTTACAAGAGTTACAAATGTTACGTTTAATAAATCTGTGTTTCCGTTTGCTATTTCTTTTGCTATTTCGTAAGTCATCTTGTTTTGTTTTTGTTTTTGTTTAGCTTCTTTGCTGAAACAAATATAGAACAATTATTATACAAATCGCCTTTTTTATAATAAATCTTTTATTTTCTTTTTAGGTTGTTAACGGTTCTCTTGTATTCAGCCGATACCTCATTCATAATAATTTCTTCTATTGCTGTTATTTCTGTTTCGGTTAACGCTTCTCTTTTCTCTTGAAAAAGGCTTTCAAGCTGCTCTTTAATTTCAGCATCATTAGTAACCTTAACAGGTCGAAAATCTTCTTTATTGTAAATGTCTTGAGCAATTCCAAGTTCAGAAGCGCATTTCTTTAAACAATCGGTTGCAGCTGATTTAAAATCATTGCCAATGCTTAAAGGAATTTTAGTTCCATCGGCTGCAGGTTGCCTCTTATACATAATGTCTTTATTGCCAAACTGAACTTTGTTAATAGTTCGAATTTTGCCATCCTTCTCGATATTGCAAGTTAGCCGACCTTTCACTACCACCTCGCCAAATAGTACTTTTTCTTCCAGAATGTCGAACGACCAATCCCAACCAAACATTAAATTTAGGCATTTACGAACGTAACCACCTGTTACATAATCCCAAGTACCTCCACCTTTTGCAGGTCTTTTTTTGATGTATTGAGCAGGTGTTTTGTTCAATATCGTATTAAGCTGAAAATCGTTAAAAATCAACTGACCAGATGTATTTACGTCCTCTTTTGTAATCAATGCTAAATCTTGCTTTTTCATCTTGTTTTAAATTAAATTAGTGACTGTTTGAAATTTTTGCATACCCAAATTAAAAGTTCAATATCATTTTTGTGATATCGCCTTCCGTTCCAAGTTTGTCGCAATTCGTTTGCTCTTTCTTCGCTCAACTCAGGATGCTTTTCCTTTATCTTATTTATATAAGGATAACGTGGCGGCATTCCCACTTTGGCAATCATTAATTGGAGCTGTTGCTCCTGCTTTTCAAATTCTTTATTCATCTTTTAGTTATTAGATTAAGGGCAAATATAACAAGTTTGACAACTACTTGACAAATTAATTAATTTCTTTTTATTGTATATTGCCGAAAATCAAGTAAATGCAAAAGCATCATTTAAGCCACGATAATAAAATAATTTGGGACAATTACAAAAATGAGATTTTAGATTTAGCTAATCAAGGTTTTGGAAGTCGTAAAATTATAAATGCTTTAGAGGCAATTTACGGAAAGTTTCCTTCTCGTGACCCTGACCGACGAATTAGATATAAGCTAAAGCAATGGCAAAAACCTGATGGTGATTCAATTATTGACGAATCACTCCACCGAAATAACATTACTTCCAACTCTTGGAAGGTTGCGTGGGTAAAGGACAAAGAAACAGGAACCTCTACCCTTGTTAAGAATTTAGATTTTAAAGATGAGGTTGTGGATTATGACCTTATAAAAGATGAGATGATTGCTGAGATGCAGGAGTTTTCAAAGCCAGTAAAAAAATACAAGCGAAAACCAATAAAAGACTCGCACTGCTTAATCCTAGACATTGCAGATTTACACATTGGTAAACTATCAACCAAAGACGGAACAGGTGAGGAGTATAATGTTCAACTTGCTGTTGACAGAGCCATTGAAGGCGCAGAATCTTTGATTGATAAATCAAGACCTTACAATATTGATAAAGTGTTTTTTGTGATTGGAAACGACGTGCTTCACACCGACAATACAACTGGAAGCACAACAAAAGGGACTAGCCAAGAAACCGATGGTATTTGGTATGATAATTTCAAACTAGCTCGAATCGTTTACTGCAAAATTATTCAAAGGCTTTCAACGATTGCTCCAGTAGAAATTTTGCATTGCCCTTCAAACCACGATTATATGTCTGGGTTTATGTTAGCCGATGCAGTTAGTTGCTTTTTCCATAATGATGAAAACGTGACGTGTAACGTTTCAAACCTACATAGAAAGTACACCATTTACGGCAAAAATCTATTGAGTTTTAGTCACGGTGATGGAGCAAAGATTGATAAAATACCATATCTAGCTGCACACGAACAACCGAAAATGTGGGCTGATACAACATACCGTTATGCTTTTTTACACCATATCCATCATAAGCAGTATTACAAATTTATGTCTGGTGCTGATTTTATTGGGATGACCGTTGAGTTTTTACGCTCGCCTAGTTCGGCTGATTTGTGGCATAACAACAAAGGCTTAACAGGCGCAAAAGTTGCCATTGAAGCCTTCATTCATCATCCTGAATATGGACAGATTAGCCGCTTAACGCATAACTTTTAAATCTCAATTTCTCCAGACTGGTAGAAATCAACCCATTGATTAACGTGATTTATATTTTCAGATACCTTAAACGGCTTAACGCTTCCGTTTGCCCTATAAGCGTAAATGTAAGTTCCGTTAAGAGTAATGTCAATTTCGCTTTTTATTTTTGCTTTTCTTAAAATGTTCTGAATCTCAATAACGTTTTTTACAATTTTAATCTTCATCTTGCTTTGTTTTAGTTATGTAAAATGGGGGAATTTCACCCCCTTTGTTTTTAATGCTTAGAAATTGATGCAATTCGTAATCCGAAAATATCTTCAAACCAAATAACTACATCTTGTACTGAATGAAATTTTAATTCCATAATTTCTGTAATCCATTCTCCTTGTGCGTTTTTAAATAAAATTGTAAAAGTGTTCATCTTGTTTTGTTTTAGTTACGTCTTATTGACCTTACAAATATAGTAAATTTATTATAATAGAGTGCCTTTTTATAATAAATCTTTTATTTATTTTTTTATGAAGCAAAAAAAAAGGGGAATCTCACCCCCTTGTTTTTTATTTATATTCTTTTCTCCAAATGTAAGAACATTTTTCCTTATGTATATTTCTCATTGTTTTCTTTGCATCAACTAGGCTACCGCTAAAATAAGATGCAATCTCATAGTTATCATCAACAATTACATACTCAAAGAAATTATCCTCATATTTAATTCTATTATCTTTAATAAACTCACCTTTTGGCATTCTTATTAAATAAGTGTTCGTGGTATATGTTTCACTACAAACAACTGCACCACCTTTTAAAAATAATTCTTTTAATTCTTTTGAAAACTCCATCTTATTTGTTTTAGTTATGTCTTATTGACTCGACAAATATAGAGTAATTATTATATAAACCAAGAAAAAAATAATATTTATTTTATTATTTAATTTGATTAATCAGTAAAAGTAGGGCTGTGCTTGAGCCAAACGAGATAAAACCGATACGAAATAATTTGTTTCTCTTGATTAATTTGTCAATTTTCTTGTCACGCTGGAGGATTAATTCCCTATAATAGATAATTTCCTCCGCTTGGATTACTTCTTTTTGCTCAAAATTGGTTATTAGTTTGCTTTGTGTTTGGATGATTAAATGCTGTTGGCTAATTTTAAGCTGCCTGTTTTCCAGGAGGGAATCGCAATAAAACGCTTTTATTTGGTACTTTCTAATCTGCTTTAATTCGCCCAGATTGAATTGAGCGTTTGATAACATTGGCAAGGCTATCAGTATTATTAAAAGTGTCCACCGCTGTATATTTTCGCTCCATTTCATTCTGCAAATTTACATATATAGTTTCGGTTTCTTTTGGTTTAGTAATAAGACTATCTAAGACTTCTTTTAAGCTATCATTTGAGGCGTTTAAAGTTGCTTTAATGCTATCTAATCTTTGTATGTTTTTGTCCTCGTTTAAAGGCGTTAATTCGCTTGATGGAAAAAAAGCCCAAATTAAACAAGCTAATGCAAAACCGTAAACAAAATATGAATAGGTTTTATTGGTAAATCGAATAAATTGTTTTGCCGCCAATTTTTTGAGCCTTTAGGATTTGATTTCTGTTATTGCCTTTTCTTTTTCTGGAAACGTGTACCCAATTAGGATTTTTTGAATCGCCAAACTCCCAAATTAATTGGTCAAAATCAATTTTTGCCCTGATAAAATCAAACAATTCGCCATTCGTTATTCCTCCAAAAATGTCACAGTCCAAGTCAAGTGCCTCACCTTTGCAATGTTGCGAGCTAGAACTACCGCCAATTTTACTATTCAATTCCTTAGACCTCAGCCCGCTACTTATGTAAATAGCCTTGCCAAAGTAATCTCTGCAAGGTTGAAATACATTTTCTGCTAGGCTAATAAGGTTTTGTAGTTGCTCTTCATTTGGCTGGTTGTCGATGCCGTATCGGTCGGCTGTGTTGCTTTTTGTTGCCTCTTTTAAGGTTAAATTTCTGCTCAAATTCATATTATCGCCTTTGGTTTTATCATATAATCGTAAACCAAAGTACGAAATTCTTTGTTTTCCTCAGCATCCTTTTTAATGTACTCTAAATCTACCTGAATCTGGTTGACTGATTTATGTAAGCTTTGCTTTGACTTTTCCACGTCACTTAACATATCTCTGTTCTTTCTGTCATTGCTCTGAAGGACACGAATATCACCATATAATTTTACTAAAGTTCCTATTACTGGTATCATTATGCCGCCAAACGCGATGCCTGCTGTTAAAAGTTGACTCATTCTTCTGAAATTATAAACGTTTCTGGTTTAATTATTCCTGTTTTTCTTCCAAGCCAATCAACAGTAATAGAAAAAATACCTGTTAAGGTATAGCCGCTTACCTGCAACGTTAAATCACCTTCGCCTGCTTTATTCAAAGCCCATTGTGTTATCTCTTCATTGTTTACTCCGCTATGAATGAGAGTAACGAAAATCGCGCTAAACGTAAAGCCGATAATCATATTATTCCACCGCTTTGAAAACCACCTATAAAAACTGCGTTTAAATCCGTTTGGCTTTTTGCCATAGTAATATTCGTGGTTTTGGTAGTGGATAAATTCTGAGGCAATTACCCCAACGAAAATAACAACAGCGTAAATAAGTAGTTCTTTCATTTTATCTCCCTGCTGGAATTACATTAGCATTAAAAGTAGTTATTGCGTCAAAAAAGTCTTGTGCCTCATTTGATGTTAAACCTTGATGAATTGCACAAAACCTATACCTTCTATTTGAAAAGAAAGCTGGGTTTGTACCGTTGTTTCTGCAGAAAATATACAGCGCATCCGAATTAAATGACCAGCCCCCTAAATTATTTTTACTGCCTTCTGTTGACCCGTTTAAATAAGCCTCCATATCATTTGCTGAACGCCTTACCATCGTTCGTACACCCAACGCATTAGCCGTTCCGCTAACAGAAGCGCCTAAGGAACCTAATATATAGGTATAAGTAGGATTTAGCATCGCTAAATGGATGTAGGAATTTGAACCGAAATCAACCCCACCGCCCGAACCTGTGGCAATATCTAAAGTTATTCCAAAATTATTTTCGCTCGCTCCAGATGCATTAGGTATAAAATTAGTGCTTCCATAAATATTTGTCCCATTTCCTTTTATTCCCGTTGGCGAAAAAATAGGTGGGTTAATCCAAGTAATATCATAAACAGAAGGGTTGACGGCATTAATTGACGCGGCGGCTAAACTTGTTGGGCTAATTGGATAAAGTGCATAAAACTTAGAATAAATATTAGTATTGTTTGTCGTGCTTCCAGTTCCTTTTAAATCTAAGAATAATTGATTGACGGCTGCTATCTCCGTAGCGTCAACAATACTTGCTGCTGCTATGTAAGCTGTTGCGTCTGGGTCAATTGAGCTGCTATTGCCGACTTGGCTGTATATTCCTAATCTTCCGCTCATTTTACGCTTTTAAAGTTCCGATTAATCTAAATAAATTGTTTGCAGTCTTCTTTAAAATTGTGCCGCTAAATGCCTTATCTAGCTTTAGATTTCCATCAACCGAATCTATTACTTGCGCTCCAGTTGTTGCAAAACTTATATCTGCTGTAAGGTCTATCGGTGAAAACTCCCATTCTGAACCAATTGGAAAGTCTGTATTTGCTTGGTCTGTTACTGTTATAATAATTGCTCCACCGCCTGCATTTACATCGTAAAAGGTATTTGCGGTAACCAACTCTAAATTTATACTGGCTGTTATTGTAGTGCCTACTGGTCTGAAAGAAGCCAAAGAAGCGGCAACGGTTGAACCTGTAAAAATCTTATCTCCGCCTATATTTTGGTTTGTGGTTAAGTCTACCAAATTACTCAAATCTTGGTCACCTGTATTTGTTCCACTTGTATTTGAAAGCGTTGTTATATCTGCTGCTGTTACAAATTTATTTGCAAATCCAGAATCTGAAATGTCATCAGAATTTAAAACAACTGTTCCAACTTGACTATTTACGCTCACAACCGGTGAAGCTGGGTAACTTAGTTGTGTCCATCCTGCAATTACTGATGGGTCAGTTCCTGTAATCACGAAATTAGTACCTAAATCTGACCTTAAACACCAGTCACCTTTTTGACCTGTTAAAGCTAACATTGCTGCTTGATTTGCAACAGTTCCTAGAAATTCAGTTATAGCAATAGCAGGAATTTGAGAGGCTAAAATTTGACTAGAACCATCTAAGCCAGCATAACCATTCGGCACATTTTTATTTGAAGTTTGTTCAGCACTTGCAACAAGTGTTTCGATTGTATCTAAATTTACCGATTGCGTTACGTCAATGAAACCTAGCTTTGTTCTTTCGGCTGGAATCATTAAAACTTTATTAATACCATCAACAATAACATCAGCCTTATCGGATATTATATTAAAGGCAGAGTCGTTTAAATCTGTTTGTGTGCCTCGTGTATCGGCTGCGCTGATGTTACCCGTTGAGTTGTCCGCTAAGTTTGTGTTTATTGCGGTTTGAACGTCCGTTCTTGATTTATTTGCCATAATGCAAAGTTAATGATTAACTATAAAATTTCTTATTATTTGAGTATCTACTTATAAATTCGATTGAGCCGCTTGGATACGGTCTTGAATTGCTATTGTCTGGCGCAAATTCTCCATTTACCTCCACCAAAGTATTAACAAAATCGTCATTGTTGCTGCTGTTATAATCGCAAACTTTCAAATCATCTGCCATCAAAACTGTGTACATCAGCAAGTCGAATACTTCCCTTTGTGACCGTCTTAATTCAAGGCTGTAAGTTTCTCTAAAACTTTTGGAAATAGTTCTTTCTCTTCCGTTGCTCATTCTCACACCTTCGACTTCATAAGGTGCTGACCTGTTATTAAAAATAGCATTGTCTAGTCTAATTTGACCTAGCCAATTCAAACCAACATAATCGGTCACTTGCGTTTGTGTTTTGCTTCCAATCACAGAATTTAGTTTGTATTCAAACCTAACCGTTTCATCTGCTCTTGTTTGGCTGTATTCTTCCAGACAGTACTCCATTGAGTAACGATTACCGCTTGAATAATCCCAATCCATTCTATATTTTCCGACTCCAAAACTTGTTAAAATTGGCTTCCAATTGATTTTACTACCAAAATAGTTCCTGTTATTACGGCTTACCGCACTTAAATCATTAGCTATATTGGACAAAACAATATCCCAAACTTTAGTTATCTCGTTATATTTCTCTAAGTTCATTGTAACCGAAAACTGAACAGGAAATAACTCAATAAAGCCAGTAAAATCATTGATAAATGTGTTGGTACTTGTTAAGGATGCGAATACTTTTAAAGGCAAACAACATACTTTGAATGGGTTCTCTGGAATGTCAATAGTTGGAGGAATTACAATGTCCTCAAGTGCTAAAACATTAGTTTTAAAAATTTGCCCATAATCAGAAGTCGCGGCAACTTGAGTGTCTAAGTTAATACTAACCGATATAGTATATTCTAAAACGCCAAATGGTAGTTTTGAATCGTCAATATCAAATTCTCCTGTAAATACTGAGCCTACTTTAGTAATTCCAATTAATCCAACTGGATTATCATTTTCAAAAACAGATACAGATTGTCTATCCCAAACGCTTGAAAAAGAAAAGTTGTTTTCAAAGTCTCCATTTTCTTTTGGAATAATTCGAGCAACCATATAGACATCGGCTGCATTTGGTGCTGTGCCTCCTGTATAAGTGAATGCAGCTTTTACCGTTGTTTTTTTGTTTGTTAAAATGTATGGATTAGAGGAATAAACCAATGGAGTTGTATCGTCAAACGTGGTTAAAGCTGTAGTCCAAAGCGCATTAGAATCATAGTCCTTATTTATTAATACAGTATCGTTATTAATTTGATGCTTTGTTACTCCAGAAATTAAATTAGTTTGCACCCTGTAATTAATCGCCCAATCTGTAAACGTTGCTAATCTAGTCCAATCGTTATTATAACCGTTGAAATTAGCTGTTGTGTCTTGGAATGATACAGGAAAACTATTTATTAGAAGCTGCTCCCAATATGCCCATCTAAACAAAAAAGTGTGTTGAAATTTATAAGCAAAATTTGGAACTCCACCAATTACAGTATCTAAGCTAGGGTCACGAAAAGACTTATTATTTGCTCTGATTTCAAGCGGGTTAACTTGGAAGTTTGTCGGTGTAGTTCGGTTTATAAATCGCACCGCACCTATTAAAGGTTCATTCGATAAATCTATGCTTTCACTTTGCAAAACTAACTCCTCGTTCGTGCTTGAGTTTATTGCTACCAATTCAAGGTTAACGCTATCTAATTGAACGTCTGAAAGCTGAGTAGTTTGGGCTAACATTACTTTGCTATCAACCGTAATTTCATCCTCCACCTTTATAACTGGTGAACTGCTTACAATTGTGGCATCGTTTTGGTCGTGAAATAAGATGTCTGAAGTTGTTACGGCTGTCGTGTCTGGAATGTTGACTTTGATTTCACCATAATCAATTAAAAAAGTCGTATAGTTTGCCGTTTCTGCTGTTCGTAATTCAGAACCAGCATAAGCCCAAATTGAGTAGTTTTTTTGACTTAATGAGTCAATTTTTGCTTTTGAACCTGTGCCGAAGTCTACATCAAAAGAAATTGTCACGCTTGTAGCTGTTGCAGTGTTTGTTACGTTTGTAAGCACTTGGTAAGCTGTTCCGTTATTCTCTCCACTTGTTGGTCCTGAGCCTTCAGTAATAAAACACCTATCCCACGCATAGTTCTCTATTACAGTGCTGTTAATGTTTTGGTAGTCTGATGCATCTTCTGGGTGCATTATAAAATTTAGACCAATGTATTTAGGATATGGTGTATTTATTTTATTAATTGTGAAGCTAACCGAAACAACGTCATCCCTAGTTAATGAATTTACTGTTGCCGCGTTTCCATATGTTGCTCCACTTGCTGTGAAATCTGAAACACCGCCATTATACTTTTCATCCTTCCAACCTGTGTTGCCATCTTTCTTATCAAAAACAAGTTCTTGGTAAACATTCGGGTCAGCTAAATCTCGCAAACCTCTAATTCTAAATACTTGCTTTAAGCATTGAGTTTTTGCGAAATAGTTTGGTGCTAAAACATTTGGGAAACTAGTCCAATCAAATATTTGTGGTGCTAAATAAAAAGGAATTATAAAAAATTCTTGAATAATTCTATATCTATACGCCTCAGTTTCGCCACCTGTAATTCCTAAATATATAACTTTACAACTTCCAATGTGCCAAGATTTTAAACCTTGTGGAATCATTTCTTTTACTGATGGAATAGTCGACCAGGGGCTTGAATTTTCACCATACTCAAAGCGCATTAATTCACCATCAATCGGAGATGTAAAGGCAGTCGCTCCATTGTTTGTTGGTAGTCCGTAATCAAAACTAATCCCTGTTGGATTTTGAACCAAGCTAAATACAGCACTTGCATCTGCTGGGTCAGGTATAAAAGTAGTTGATACTCCTAATTCGTCTGTACATCTAACTTGAAAATCATTTAATTTTTCGCTTATTAATAATCCTAAGCGACCTCCAGATGAAGATTGATTAGAGTTGTTTAGCGGATTTGTTGCGCTTGTAATCTTTAATTCATCGCCTACGCTAAAGTCTCTAAATCTACCGCTTGAATCGAAAAGCCAGTCATCTGTTAACATTGTAATGTCCGCAAATTCTGCTGTCTCTGCCACGCTACAATTAAACCACGTTTGAAATCTGACAATTACATCTAGCGTAATTTTTTGAAATAGGTTACCTTTTAGGTAGTCAATTCCTGTACCTGGTGTGGTTTCCTCTTCGTATGCCTTGTATGATTCTAAGTATCCTGGCATTATCTAAAACTTTTTACTATTTCGTCCATATCAGCTTTCATCTGTGCCGTTTTTTTTGTTATCTCAAAACTTTCAAAAGCCTTTTGTGCCTCCTCTAATTCCTCTGGAGTTGCTTTTTTTTCTAGCTTTACCATATTACGGCTTAACTGATTTTCTAATTTTTTAGCAATATCACCAAGTCCTTCAGTAATTTTTGCTAATTCTTTGAAATCTATATCCATTTTACGAAAGTACGATTATTAAAATTAATTTCCATCGGGTTCGGTTAACGTCTCAACCAAATTAGTTGTGTAGTTTTTTCTTTCTTTCACCACAAAATCAGCTAATCTACTTCCACTATTCCACGAACAAGAGACAACCTCCATTATTTTGTTCTTAAACCTCACATTTCCTTCGCCCATAACCGTTAAGACATCGTTTAAATTCATCTCTACTTTAGGCACGTTGTAAATGTATCGCTGTGCGCTTTCTTTGCCTGGAGCAAATGATTTGGATTTATGGAATACGTTATAAAGATTAAGCGCATTTAATTGAGCGTTATTATCTACCGCTATTTTTGTTTTCCTCATATCAGAATTAACATTTAACAAAACGATTTTAGCGTTTCCAATTTGGTCTTTATCCAGTAGCATCATTCCAATTCTGTTCTCTATAATATCGCCTAAATTTGGGTCATCTAAAGTTGGTACTGGGTCAAAGTCTACTTTTATATCAATTCCAATTCTGCCTAGTACCCTCTTAACGTTTCGAAGCTTTTCCATTATCTTATTTACTATTCCGATAACTGCATTAGCTGCCTTAATTAAAGCCCCTACAACTGCGCCAATTACATCGAGCAAAGCATCCACCGCCTCTTCTGGTTGTGTTAATTTCTCTTTTCTTATTGCTCTACTAAAACCAAAAGAAACTTGATTAAATCCCTTTAATAGTTGAAGTTTTCGCTCTGCTTTGCTAAGTCTTGGGTGCGATAATTGGGCTTGCATTATTGTACCCTTATAATTATCTATGGTATTTAGGTCAACCATATCAGTCTCAAATCTTAATTCCAAATTGCTAACTAAATTGCTGGCATTGGTTGTGAATTGAGGAATGTAATAGTCAGGAATAGTAAAGTTTGCAGATGTCAAAGGTTTAAGCATTGGTAATAATTCCAAGCCTTTTGCGCTGCTTACAATTCTCAGATTAAACATTCCTGTAATTCGTCTCAATAAATCCCCAAATGTGCCAGTATAATAACCTGTTTGCTCTATTTTATTACCGAATAAGTAACCCTTTATTCTATCGTCTGCCTGAGTAACTGGAGCCGCGAATGCTTCTGGTATAATGTGAAGCCGATTAAAGGTTGTGTCTTGTAATATTGCGCTTGAATATTTTAGTCCTAAATAGTTGCAAGCCGCTTCGATTTGTCTATTAACGCTCATTGATGCTGCGTATTTTACCCTACTAATTACCAATGCAACTAAATCAAGTATTAATTTAACAATTGAAATCACTAAAAATATCGCGTAAATTATAGCCGCAATCGTTCCAATAATACCACCTAAAGAATCAATTATAGTGGAGACTTTTGTACCATCGGCTGTAATCTCCTTAACGCTTTGCTGTATCCAGATACCTATTGATACAAGTGTAAGCGTTGTAATCATTATGTCCTTATAATTTGGCACGCTGCTAATCACATAAGGAACAAAAACTTTATCGTTGTCCGTCAAAAAACCTTTTTGGTAAAGCGTTTGAAAGTCTATTCCATCAGCCACCTCAGTCACCCATTCAAGACCTGCCCTTTCTTTTGTGTCCGCTGTGACGAAATCTCTATCCCATTGCGCTGAAGCTAAATCTATATAGCCATCTAAAACATTTAATGTTTTGCCGTTTTCTACTATTTCCCTTCTGTGGGGTAGCCCCATTGTGATTCCCTTACCACCAGAAACACCATTTTTTAAGTAGTCGGTTAATATTTTGGCTTCATTTTCAGCCCATTCAAATGAAAAAGTACTTAATGAAACATCATTATCACCAGGTTGAAAGTTAATTTCAAGCGCAACATCGTCATTGTTAACAGGGTTATTAACCTTTACGCCATTTATATAGTCAATTACTTGCATTAAAATAATCGTTTAGGTTTCGACTTACTTACTTTTTTCATTCCGTTTCTAAATTGCGTATGAGTTACAAAAGCATTTTCATCAATATGAAGGCTTACCTTGCTATTTTGCACCGCTTTTTCTAGTGAATCTAATCGGCTAACTATTCTACTATCATTTAAAGCAATTGAAGCCGTTAAACCGCCTCTTTCGCTGTTCTGCACAATATCAACAATTTGTTGGTTTGTGTAGTCCGTTAATGCTGCGGAATGTTGGATGCCCATTATTTTCTCCCGACCATCAAACAAGAATGCCTTACCGCTTTTGGTTCGACCTAAATAATCGTCTTTGCCTGTGTTTCTTACTTTGCTGCCTGACATATCAGCTTCAACACCCTTATCCGTTCCTTGCTCGAATAAAGCCGTTACCGCCTCCATTACTCCGATAGTAGCTAATGCTTTAAATGGTGCTGTATTTGCATCGTCTTTTGCATACTCAGCCGCCAAATTAAAGTAGGCTAAAATTTTCTGCCTTCTTTCTTGTTCTTCTTGTTCCCTTACTTTTTGGGCTTCTAATTTATCTTGCTGTGCTTTTAATGCTGCGGCATTGTTTTCAAGTCCTTGCTCCGCTCTACGTTCTTGACGGTCTAAAGCTTTTGCGTTTTCTTCCGTTTCTCTATCAAAACCAGCTAATCTTTTTTCTGATGCTCTAGTCATTGCATCGGATACCGCATTAATTCCTTTTTCGATTGTTTCAATGTCCTCTATTCGCTGCGCTTCTTTTTCTTCCGCTGCTTTTTCGTCTAGTTCTTTTTGTGTTTTGTAAGCTTTTTCGTCAATTTTAGCTTTATTAGCCGCCATTTTTTCAAGGCTTTTTTTACTTTCTTCTTCTTGTTTTTTTCTTTGGTTTGCAAGTGCCTCATCAAAGCCAGCCATTGCTTGACTATCAACATCAAACTCAATACTCAAAGCATCGTCCTCAGAATCT
>Ga0209309_10001089_pt1 | contig 28365 bp, 17 predicted proteins | sample COGITO_mtgs_1204_2_FD_184807 | JGI IMG/M metagenome (GOLD analysis project Ga0209309, IMG submission 184807) | Pelagic marine microbial communities from North Sea - COGITO_mtgs_120412 (SPAdes) (version 2) | ecosystem: Environmental > Aquatic > Marine > Epipelagic ... | reverse complement strand
TTTAAGAATTTGACGCTCTCTTCTGAGTGTGCGCTTCTGAGAGTGAAGAAGAGAAGAAGGAGAACAACAAGAAGAGTTTTCGTCTTTTTCGCTCAGACAGACATGTCAGAACCAAAAAGAACGAAAGAATAAAGAACGCCTTCAGAATAACGCTCTCATCATATCATAATAATAATCAAAAGGATTTATTAATAACGCGATGGGACGAGGATTTAAACCGAAAGGCGGACGTGGCAGAGGCCGTGGCAGAGGATACGCCGCGCAACAAGAGCAAGAGGAGGATTGGAGAGCACAACAAGCGAGAAAAAGAAGAGGCGAAGACGAAGAAACGAGCGAAGAAGAGGAAACGAGCGACGATGATGACGATGAAGAAGACTCATCATCCGGAGACGAGGAAGAAGAAGAAGAAAAAGAAGATGACGATGGTGAGAAGATTGTCAAGGTGAAGGATTTTGATCGATTCGCAGGGATTGGAGTTCAAAAGGAAGAAGAGGAAGAGTCCTCGGATGAGGAGGACGATTCCTCGTCTTCCTCCTCTTTTGAGGATGAATATTTAAAGCCGAAAGCGAAGCCGAAAGCGAAAGCAGTAGACGAGGCGCCGCCGCCAAAATCTGCGAAGCAGCTCGCGGAAGAAATGGAGAAATTAAGGCTCGTGCGCGAGAGGAGAGCGGCGCAAGCCAAGGCGAGGATTGACGCTGAAGGCTTTGATAGATACGCGCCGCCGGAAGCTGGAGGGCGCCCTCGAGTCGAATGAAATATTATATAATATAACTAAACTTTTAGAATTATCAACTACACGTGCGACTGCTACTACGACTACGCCTATTCTATTTACTGCATGAATGCCGAGGGTAATCCTAACGATCTGCGAACTTTGAGTGGAGCGTTGGAGAAATTTCCATCAGGCGTGGCAGTGACTAAGGCTATTGAATACACCAAGTGGAGAATGAGTGTATACGATAACGAATTCAAAATCACAAATACAAAAGCAACGCACAAAATGGCCGTCATGTTTGGAACGAACGTTGCTCCCAGAGTCGCGCAAATTTGATCAATCAACGCGTAGACTTGCTGAACCATTAAGCGAAGGACATTTTCTCGAATAACTAAAGAGGAAATCGCGAGAGACGAAAAGACGCCGATGGTTCGAGCGAGCGCAGATATAGGCACGCTCTGCACCCAAGAGAACTTTCTCTTCCAACACATTCCCAAGGCTAGGCCGGTGAAACCATGCAAACACGCGTAATTTGAGGCGCGTAAAGGACCGCTAAGTAATGTCAACAAAAGGAACGCCACCAATAAAGTTCTCCAAGCGGCGACGTCGCCCCACCGCGCGGACGCTACGACGATTGGAAGAGGAAAGAGAGATCCTAAATAGGTTTCCAATCTGAACGACGCCGATAAGTGGAAACTTAAGCCTGTCATGGCAGCCAGCATGGCCGTCTCGACGACCATTCGCGTCGGTAACTTGTTCGATTTTCTTGTTTTCTTGTTTTTGTTTTCCACTTCTCCCGCTGTTGAAGCTCCAAATGCTGCTGCTGCTGCTGTGACTGCTGCTACCATCGCTCTGGTGATAATGGTGGTAGAAGAACGACGAAAGCAATTAGGTGTCCTTCGTTTTTGCGCAGTGCACGCATCGTTTCGTCTTTTTGTGTTGCCGCTTTCAATGCTCACTCTCTTTCCTCTGTTTTTGGAAGAAGAGGAAAAATGACATCCAGTTGATGACTTTGTGCGACAACCCGCACGCGACCACGACGACGAAGAAGAAGAAGATGAAGAAGAAGAAGCGGTGGACCGAAACAACATCGACGCCGATGTCATCGTGATCTTTACGGTATTGATTCTTCTTCTTCTCCTTTTCCTTTATCCCAAAAGTAGCGCGCTGTTTTTGAAGCGCGTCGTCCACTCTCTCTTCAACAATTTTCTCATCACACATCTAGAAGCAAGTTTTACTTTTTGATGGGCTTGTTTTTTGTCATCGCGTCTCGCCTGAAAATCCTCACTTTTCACTCAAAGATACAATAAAAAGATGAGGTACGTTCGTCGCGTCTCGTATTATAGCTCTTCTACGCGCGGTGCATTCTCTCGCGAACACATCAGTTCTACCTCATGGATGGGACGAGAGAGAAAATGCACCTTCGCGTGGCACTTGTAGCGCGCGATTTCCGTCTTTATGCTAATAAATGGAGGCGCAAACTTTTTTTAGGATTTTGCCTCTGCGAAAACGCGTCGCGTTCGCGCTCGTGCGAACGTTCGTTTCGTATGGTAAACGCATCATCACGCGCTGAAATACTATTTGCGTGCGAAATTCAATCGTTTTTCGGAATAACGGACGCTAATGAATCCTCGCGGACACAAAACTGACTTTATACATTTTCTCTCCATTTGTGTGTTCTCTCCAATCCCACAGTAAGCTCAACTCGGATACCTTGAAAGAAGGCGTGACCTTCATGTTGGAGAAATCCAAAGCCAAACCTAGAAAGTTTGTCGAAACCGTCGAGCTTCAAATCGGTTTGAAGAACTACGATCCGCAAAAAGATAAGCGTTTCAACGGTACCGTCGTTTTACCGGCGATGCCGAGACCGAAGCTCAAGATTTGCATGCTTGGCGACGCCAAGCACTGCGAAGAAGCCGCGGGTATCGGAATCGACAAAATGGACGTCGAAGCGTTGAAGAAGTTTAACAAGAACAAGAAATTGATCAAGAAAATGGCCAAGAAATACGCTGTTTTCGTCGCTTCTGAATCCGTCATTAAACAAATTCCAAGGCTTTTGGGTCCGGGTTTGAACAAGGCGGGCAAGTTTCCGACGTTGTGCACGCACAGCGAGTCCTTGGAAGCGAAAGTAACCGACATCAAGTCGCAAGTCAAGTTTCAGCTCAAGAAAGTGTTGTGCTTGGCCGTTGCCGTCGGTAACGTCGAAATGACGGAGAAGGAATTGTTCATCAACACGCAAATGGCGGTGAACTTTTTGGTTTCTTTGTTGAAGAAGAACTGGCAAAACGTCAAGTCCTTGTACATCAAGACTACGATGGGCCCGCCGTTCCGTATCTTCTAAATACTTGAAAGCATATTAACGCCCATACCTTTTTTACGAGAGGTATTTCGCGTACACCAAAGGTCGCAGGAGCACGATTTGCCCGATTTTCACCAATGAAAACGGGCGCACCTGTTTGTACTCTATTGGAAGATCGTATTAACTTACGTCGACGCTTGCTTTGTCTTTATAAATTTGAATGAAAAGAAGTAGTACACTATTTAAAGGATAAACATATTCATTAGATACTTTTGTTGTAACAGATATAGAGTATTCCCACGCATGTGTTTTGGTAAAGTTATTATATCAAGTGTACTCGCAAAAACACAACGTAAAAAAGCACCCACAGTCTCATCGTTCTCTTTCGTCTATCCATACCTCGTAACCACCACATTAAAAAAAAGGTTTGCACGCCGCGATAAAATAGAGTTCTTGATATTAAACGGAATGAATCCATGCGTAAACATCAATAAACTTGCCATTGGAACCGCTTTCTCGCATCCTGACGCACGGCGGAGCGAGATGAGCACGAAGTCCGCCGCGCTGTGTTCTCTGTCTGTGCACAAGCGCCGTCGCCGTCCTCAAAATTCACATTCTTCTTCCTCTTGTTCTTCTTCTTCTTCTTCTTCCTCATCATCGTCGGCGTTCGGTATTTCAAGAAAGGAAAGCGCAGACAGGGTAACGAATGAATATCATCGCGCTTGGTGTGGCTTGACAACAACGCGTCGTCTGTGTGCCACGTCGAGCGATGGTGGGAATATTGGCGAGGAAGATGAAGAGTTCGAGCGGTTACAAAACGTAGACGCTTTCGAGGAACTCATTCGAATGGCAAAAGAAAACGGGGTTGATCCACCGGCACCAGCACCAAAATTTAATGCCGCTGCAGCCATGTGCGGACCAGTTGCAACTTTAGAAGGATCATTCGGCGGAGAGACGACTTCGAGCGGAGGAACGACCGCAACCGCGACTATTCCCGGTTTACCTCCAGGTTTGAAGAAGCCGCCGTGGCTGAGACAAAGAGCGCCGAGTGGAGAACGCTTTGAGTTCTTGAAAGACACCTTAGATAATTCGGAGTATAAAATTGCTACCGTGTGCGAAGAAGCCATGTGCCCAAACGTAGGCGAGTGCTGGAATGGGGAAACAGGAACGGCGACAATTATGCTCTTAGGGGACACGTGCACTCGAGGATGTCGTTTTTGCGCGGTTAATACGGCGAGCACACCAGCGCCACCGGATGATATGGAACCCGAGAACACTGCCAAGGCTATTGCTGCGTGGGGTGTTGGGTATATAGTGTTAACATCAGTAGACAGAGACGATATTCCGGACGGAGGAGCGGAGCACTTTGCGAGAACCGTGCGCACGTTGAAAGAGTTAAAATCGAGCGTTCTCGTAGAAGCATTGACGCCTGATTTTCAAGGTGATTTAGACGCGGTTAAACACTTGGCAAACTCTGGTTTAGACGTATTTGCGCATAATATTGAAACCGTGAGGCGATTACAGCCTCGAGTTCGAGATCCGCGCGCGAACTACGAACAGTCTTTAACCGTCTTAAAAGTGGCCAAGGAAGCAAAGGAAGGCATGGTAACGAAGACGTCCATTATGCTCGGATTAGGAGAAACGGACGACGAGATTAAGCAAGCCATGAAAGATTGCAGAGATGCCGGGGTTGATATATTTACTTTAGGTCAGTATTTACAGCCAACGCAGAAGCATTTGACGGTGAAAGAGTTTGTAACGCCGGAGAAATTTGAATATTGGAGAGAATTTGGCGAGAAGGAAATTGGTTTTCGCTACGTAGCCAGCGGGGCCCTCGTGCGCAGCTCATATAAAGCTGGTGAGTTTTTTATCGAGACTATGTTGCGTAAAGACCGTAGTAAAGCTAAAAACTAAGACAAAGTCTCTCTCTCTCTTCAAAAGTAAATGTAATAATATATCTAATCATAAACGAAACCGCTTTCTTTCATTTTATTCTACTAATAATTTATCGATGATCTCTTTCAGTTCGGCTATGTGTTTGATCGTATACGTAGGCATCGGCTGAAAAGTGCTCGCATCGCGCGATTTGACGTTAATAAAAACCGTCGCTAATAACTCTGCGTTGATGCCTCCTTGAATATCAGCACCCAGAGAGTCCCCGACGTGGATGGCTTCGCTCGGCAAACATCCCACGTATTTGCACGCTTTCATAAAAATACCACGGTCTGGTTTCTCTTTACGTCCTGCTAACACTTCTTCACCACCTACGATTATGTTCTCAAATAACGTGTACGCGCTGCACGCTTCTAATTTATCTCTCTGCACCCGATGATGCCCATTTGTGATTATGCACATCTCTAAGCCTTTCGAGTTGATGTACTCGCTCAGTTCTTTCACGCAGTCGTGCAAAGGAAAAGTGCCCATGCGGTTGTCGTCGAAACATTTTTGACACTTCACTCCAACTTCTTCCGCGTTTTCCACGTTTTGCAACTTTAACGCGTGCTCCCAGACTCTCGAACGCCACGTGAACACGTCGGTTTTATACTCTGGATCCCACGGTGCTTTGACGAATTTCTCTTTAAAGTCCGCGACTAATTTATCCACGTCTAACGACTGGAATTTTTCTTCTCCAACCCAAGCGAGTACGCTGGTTTTCACGTCCGCGTATGCTCTCACGTCGTACACGGACGTTGGAACTAACGTGTCGTCTAAATCAAAGAACACAGCTTTGAGCGTCGACATTTTCTCTATCTACCTATCTGTGTGTTATTAAGAGGATGAGAATGATGGTGATGGTGATGACGATGATAGAAGAAGGAAGAGAGAGAGGAAGTATTTGTGGAGTCTCGAGAGAAAACTCCCGCCATTTTTTGAATGACAACAACAAATATGTTCGCGAAAGAGAGAGAATAAGAAAGAATAATGCGATTCTTTCGGAGAATGCAAAGGAGAGATGATTCGTCTTTGCATTCTCACTCGCATTCTTCGATGAATAATAATATTTGGTACGGTGCTGATGATGCTCCCGGTGTTATCGATGTTGACATTTCTTCTTCGGTGGCGATGCTGGATTACTCTTATTACAACGACAACTCTGCTGAATACACGAGCGATGGTAGTGGTGGCAAAATAGAATACGTATATGTGCACGATGATGATGATATACGTGATGGTATCACTTCAAACTATCGGCTCGATGACGACGAGGAGGAAGAGGAGGAGGACAACGATATCGTCGCTGAAGAAGATTTTGTTGAAATTGAAAATTTGAGAGCGGGAGGAGAAGAAGAAGAGGAAAGCGCCCCGGTTGCTGTTGTTGTCAAAGGAGAGGAACTTGAAAACACAACTGAAGAGACAACTGAAGAGGAAGAAGAAGATAGAAAGATAGGAAGAGACTACTACACCGAGTTTGATGATTTTATAAACGCGGTCGCTCTCGAAGAAGAAGAAGAAGAAGAAGAAGAAGAAGAAGAAGAAGAAAGAGAGGGTGTTCGCGCAAACAGTGAGAACATGGATGAGGAGGAACGGACGAGAGCAAAAGAAAGTGAGAAAGAAGAAGAAGATAAATTGGAAAGCTCTCAGAAGCGCGAGAGGATAGGTTCGCACGACTCTGCGACAACTAGGACGAGAGATGTTCAAGAAGAAAGCGAAAAGCGATCCCAGACGGGACGCGCTCACGGCATGGAAGGAGAAAATGAAAGAAGAAAAAGAGGAGGAGGAGGAGAGGAAATGAAGGGCGGCGTTTTTCGTCATTTTAATACGTTTACTAAGAGTATCTCGCACGATGTGAACGTGCGTTCTCTGCTCACAAATGTACTGTTGGGGGATAAATGGGTCATACATTTCGATGGAATACCATCGATTCGGTTTCGAATTGACTTCAACGTGGAAAATTTTCGTACCTGGAAACGATGGACCGCAACGCGCTGTTCGGATATTTCAAAGTGGCTTCAAAAGAGGAGGCGCGCAGCGGCTGAATCTCGACGAAGACACAGAGAGGAATATATTCGCTCCGTCACGAAGAGTCCGACGAAGGAAAAGAAAGAAGAGGGGACTCCCAAAAAACTTCTTCCGATTTTTTCTTCGCGGCAAAAGAAAGATGTTGCAATAAAGGATGATATTAACTCACCCCAAAGCGGAATGAATTCGATCGACAAAGCCCCGAGTAGAAGCACGCCAAAGTCGTGGAAAGAGAAGGAGGAGGAAGCTTTATTTAAGATTTTAAACGCTCGGAAAAAGAAGGAAACGAACGGAAGAAACAACAACGCTGAAGCCAGCGACAAAACGAGAACACTTCCGTCATCGAAAATGTTCAAAGATAAAATAGCGAGGAGGGCAACTATCTTGCTTCACATTTGCCCCCCTAAATAGATAGATAGATAGAAAGATAGATAGATAGAAAGATAGATAGAAAATAAAGTGTGTCGCGTTTAGTCGTGTACACTCAGAAACATTTTTGATAGATTCGTCTATTGTGTAAAATACGCATAAATATTCAGACAAATTTATATATTCAATTCAATTTTGTTTCTCTTTGTACTTCGCCATCTCCTTCTCATACCGCACCTTATCTTTCTTTGACAAATCCTCGTATGGTTTCTTATCGGCTACACTCGTTGCGCTCCACATCTGGCCTAGCTTCGACATAACATCTTTGGGAGCAGTTTCTTTGGGAATCGTAGATCTCTTTGCCGCGCAGAAGATGATGTACGCAGACTTTGCGTTCTTCGGCGCGTCCGGGTCCTTCTTTCGTCGCTTTCCTTGCTTTTCATCGTCATCAGTTTCTGGAGGTTCGTAATTCTTCATCGCTTCGTTAAACCGCGCTCTATCTGTTTCGGCTTGTTTTTCGTAAGGCTTTTTCTCTTTGTCCGAGAGCGCTTTCCAGCGTTTCCCCAATTCCGTCATGATTTCTGTGGCCGCCAAATTTGGATTGTCTTTGGCAATATTCGCTCTTTCCTTTTCACAGAAGCAAATGTATGCAGATTTAGCACCTTTTGGAGCGCTTGGATCTTTCTTTCTTTTCTTTTGTGCAAGAAGCGCAGCTTTGATGACAACTGTGCTCGACGGCGCTGGCTTCGGCAAGTCTTTCTTATTATCCTTCTTTTTCTTATCTTTCTTAGATGGAGTTTCAGCAACTGCACTCGTCTTCTTCTGCACGCCACCGTTGTCAGTATTCTTCAATGTCTTCATGATTTTCGACAAGCCTCCGGGAGTCATTGTCACTTTCTTCTCGACAGCGGCGGGCATTTTTTTCTTCTGAGCAGTCGGCGTCGCCGCTTTCTTTTTACCTTTACTCGAAGAACTGCTGCTAGAGCTGCTGCTACTACCGGAACCGGAACTACTCGAAGAGGAGGAGGAGGAGGAGGAGGAGGAAGAAGAAGAAGAAGAAGAAGAAGAAGAAGAAGAAGAAGAAGAAGAAGAAGAAGAGGAAGAAGAGGAAGAAGGTTTCGGAACTTCAGCCTTCTTCGTAGCTGCCGCAGGATTCGTTGTCTTGACTTTTTCCGCTGCACTCTTGTTCACTCCTTCTACAACCGCTGGTAACTTCGCATCGTACCCTAAGCGAGTCGCAACTTCACCGAGCAACATTCGCGAAGTTTCGTTGAACGTCTGAGGTCTTTCTTTTATGACACCAATCATGGATGTCCACACTCTCGTCGGGAGTCCTTTCTTTGATTTGTAGCCGCCTGGATAGGCCTTCGCTACTATCACACAAACGGCAATGAGAGGTGTTGAAGGTGAATTGATTTTTGGAGATAACGCTTGGATACTCGCCAGCGTTTCCTCGTAAATGTTCTCACTCCCATCTGCCAAATCTGCTTGGCATTTCTTCATTTCCTCCACAACCCCTTTTACAGACGCGTACGCTTTCTGAGCAGAATCTCCAGACAATTTCTCGCAAGCCAATTTAAAGCCAGAGTGCTTCATCAAGGCCTTAGCAAATATCGGAAAGCGGACATTGGTTTTCTTTGATGTATCCAGCAATTTCGTAATCTTCTCTTCTGTCGTCATCTTAGTATCAGGTTTTGAAGCTGCAGCGGCGGCTTGTCCCGCCGAAGGTGGGGTCGGCGTCTTGGCTTTCGCCACAGCGGCGACTGGTTTCGGCGCAGAGGCGATTGGTTTTGGCGCAGTAGCGTTTCCTGTTTTGCTTTTCTTTGCCGAAGGCGCATCAACGTTCGCGGCTTCGGAGGCGAATCTACTCTTCAAATTCGGAACCGGCGGGGCGGCGGCAATTGTCGTTGCGCCTCCCACAAGGTAACCGTCTCCTTGAAACCTGGACTGGCCGGTGGAAATCGGTGTCGAACCTTTCGCCACGGCTTTCACGTTCGCATCGATCAAGGATTTTGGAGATAAAACGTCAATCGTTCTCGCATCGAAGCCTGATTTCTTCGCGCTCGAGTTGCCCGCTTTTTCTCCTCCTTTTTTAGCCTCCAGCTGAGCTAAATAATTGGTGAACGGAAGCGATCGAAACGACTCGTCGTCGACTGGGTACGAGACGCCAACGCCGGCACCTTCGTCGTTCTCGCGTAAGAATCCATTTATGCTGGTCACTTCCACTTCTCCGTATGTCTTCCCGTACACCTCCGAGTGTTTCTTCTCAATCGCACGGGCCAGCGTTTTGTAATTCGAAGAATTCGGAAGGACAACGACTACAGTTGTCGCGTACGAAGTCATCACCTTGCATACTTTGAGGTCAGACATTTTCTCTCTCCCTCGTCCCTTTCTCTTCTCTTCGCGCAGGATCGTTCAAAGAGAGATAAAGAATCGCCCCCACTCTCTAATGCGTGTGGTTGTTTGTTGTGGTGGTGATAGGGAACACCCGCGCTGTTACAATAATAATTATGAAGAATCGGCAAATTCAAATTCAAAAGTTGTTCTTATTTTGTTTCGTCGTTTTGGCATGCAGTTGTTGAAGCATCGAGGATTGAGCCATTTCTTGGGAAAAACAAGTGCCAAACAACAATCTGGGCATCACCACAACATAATACGCACCTCGTATTCATAACAGAAGAAGAAGAAGAAGAAGAAGAAGAAGAAGAAGAAGAATGATGATGAGGAGGAGTACATTTCCGTGTTCCTTTTCCTCCTCCTACCCCTCCTACCCCTCCTCTTCCTCCTCTTCCTCTTCCATCTCGGCGTTGGCTTCTTCTGGGAAGCGCGTTATTAGGAGCAAAGAAAGACCAAAAGGGGTGGTGGTGGTTCAAAATCATCGCTCGTCTCGTTACGAAGAACCACTTTCACGCTCCTCTTCCTACCAGTCTTTCTCTTTTCAACTCTATGGAAGGGGAAGGAGAACATATGTTTCTCGCGCGCGGCGAAACGACGGCGACGATGAAGAAGAAGTAGAAAAGGAACAACAACAACAACAACAACAACAACAACAACAGAAAAATGTAATCTTTCAAGATATGCTCGAAGGACGCGTTCGAGGAGGTTCCAAGATGTTGAAAGGACCATCGTCTGGAATCGGAAGCGTGCTCGATATAGCTCAATATCGAAGTAAATGGGACGTTCCCTGGGGTGGATGGACAGTATTCGGAGGTATTGTCGGCTGGTTAACGAGCTTTGTTCTCACGGCGGCAGTCTTAGTTCCGCTCTTCGTCTCGCAAGCGCTCGGCTTAGACCGAAGTCAGTTTGATGTCGAGCAACAGGCGCAGTATTTATTACTGGTCCAGGTCGCTGAAACGGTGATATCTTTGGGCATAGTATACGCGTGCGTTGCGAAATATAAAGACGAAATGTTTTCGAAGCCAGAGAACGATTGGTTCAGGATTGATTTTTCGCATCCGCTGGACACGAGTAAAAACGGCTGGTTGGTATACGGCATCAGCGGTTATCTGCTGACCTTTGTCGTCGTCGCGTTGACTGGATTTGCGATCGAATCTACGCAAGAAGTTGTACAATCTATACAAGACAGTCAAATTGCAAACGATCCAAGCTCGACGATCGATGCTATATCCGCGGCATCGGCTTCAGCTACCACGGCGAAAGTTCAAGAAGCTGGAACAATCGACGGCGTCTTACCGTTGATTAAATCAGAAGACCCAGTGGCTGTCGGATCTCTGCTCGCAGTGACGAGCGTTTTTGCACCTCTTTTAGAAGAGACTGTTTTTAGAGGGTTTTTATTAGCCTCGCTCACAAAATGGCTGCCCGCTCCAGGCGCGGTTGTGTTTTCGAGTTTCATTTTTGGATTCGCGCACCTGGCGCCGAGAGATTTTCCTGAACTCGTTGCGCTTGGGTGCGTGTTAGGCTTTTCATACGTACGAACGAGAAATCTCCTCGTCCCTATGTTCATCCACTCGTGTTGGAACTCGGGAGTACTCGTACTCGTGCTTGTTGCGATACATTTGGGGGTCGCTGACGAGCTGGGCATTCCCGGGTTTTAAAGTCGATTTTTTAGAAAAAATGTTAGCTTTAGTGGTATTTAGAATAGCAGCTATAGTAGAAGATAATGATAGATGTACACTCCGACCGCACAACATCCCAGACGTGAATTTTATTCGCGCGGGCAAAAAAACACCACAGCGCAAATGTCAGATACTACTACGAAAGCGTACGCGGCGCTCGAAGTGAACGCGAAAAAGCTCGAACAGATTGAAATAGATTTGCTCCCGTTAACGGACGACGGAGTAGAGATTAAAGTGGAATGCTGTGGGCTTTGTGGAAGCGACGAGCACTTGATAAAAGGTGATTATGGAGAATACGCGGTGTTCCCTCAAGTCTGCGGACACGAGGTCGTAGGTACGGTCCGCCAAATCGGGAAAAACGTGAAAGATGTAAAAGTTGGTCAAAGAGTCGGAGTCGGTTGGCAATCGGCGTCGTGCCACTCGTGCGAGTGGTGCACTAAAAATAACGAACAGCTTTGCGGAAAAGTGAAATGTACGTGTTGCGAAGGCAACCGAGGCGGGTTCGCGGACGTGATGCGATGCGAAGATTCGCAGTTTGTTTTTCCGATTCCAGATTCGTTAGATAGTTGCGAAGTCGCTCCGATGTTATGCGGAGGGCAAACCGTGTGGACACCGTTGAAGGAACAAACGAAGCCGGGCGATAAGATTGGGGTGTTAGGCCTCGGAGGTCTCGGGCACATGGCGATCAAATTCGCAAAGGCGTTTGGAAACGAAGTCATCGCCATTAGCTCTTCGGATTCGAAAAAAGAAATGGCTCTCGAACACGGCGCGACTGGCTTTCTGGTGCACACCTCGGAAGACGAGATGGAAAAAGCGGCGGGAACGTTGGATTTTATTTTGGTGACCATCGCGACATCAGAAACGGTGGAGTTTGAAAAATTTTTCAGCCTCTTGCGACCTCGCGGGACTATGTGTTTTGTAGGTATGGTTCCCAAGTTTATGATTGATACGTTCACCATGGGTTTCACGATGACAAACTGCACGACCTCGAACACCGGAAGCATCAAAGACATGAAAGAAATGCTCGAGTTTTGCGCGAAGAATAAGCTTGGCGCGAAGGTGAAGAAAACACCGTTGAGCAAAATAAATGACGCGTTAGATGAACTCCGAAGCAAACAATCCGCGTTCAGACACGTTCTCGTGAATGATTTATAGCGAATGAACATTAATACAACGAACATTATACAACGAACCTTACTACAACGAACCTTAATACAAATGCTCTGTTCCCTCCCGTCCACCTCCTAAATCTCCTTTTTTTTTAAAGGGGCTGGCGGCTGAAAACACGCCAGTTCTTTTGCATTGTATTCGTGCGCACGGTGGTTGGAAACTTTCTAACACATCCATAAGACAGAACAGGCACCACATTATCGAAACATCATATCGGATTCCTTAAAGCCGCAATGACCTTTACTACGGTTTCAACGCGCGCAAGCTGGTGCGTGCCTCGCGCGCAATCAGCCCAATTTGCAACGACTTCGTCCACTTCGTCGCTTTTATCGCGGTTTCCGATGAACAAGAACACGCACCACTCGTGCATCTCAATATCGCGAAGAATACAACACCATCATCGCAGCTGCTCTCTACGCGCGAAGAAGATGACGTACGAATCTTCCGAAGAAGCTGCAGAGGATTTATTGTTTTATAACGAAGAGGATTTGCTGGAAGAAGACGAGGAAGGAGTTGAATTGTTGGAGAAAACTCGAAAACTTTCAGCAGAGGAGTTGATAATTGAAGACCGCGAACTCGCCATGCTCGGACTCGACGTCGACGGAGAGGACGCTGATTATGACGACGAGGATGATGACATAGATGGTCTCTTCATTGAAGGAGAGGACGGCGAGTCCATGGATATCGCCAGTTTCCTAAAAAAGAATGGCAAAATAGACTCGGAGAACGACTTTGATTTTGAAGAAGACTTGAACTTTGACGTCAGCGATGAAGATTACGATGATGATAATGCTGATGACGACGAGGATGATGAAGAGGATGATTTCGTGTTCATACCGAAAGGCTCCGGAATCGAATTCAAATCTGAGGATTTGTACAACATCGACTCCCCGACGAATAAAGATTTTGGTTTTCTCTCGGAGTATGTAAAGACAAAACCAGGTTACGAAGAAGATATCGACGGGGAAGGCGATGAATCAAATCGTACAACGACTATTAATACCGCAACGCGGTCTCCTCGAAAATCTAGGAGCAAGAACGATGTCTTCATCCGCGACACTTCCAAGGACAAAGCTCCGAAAACCTCCGAATTCGACGCCAAGAGCGAGGAAGAGGATTATCTCGCTTTTGGTGCCGACGACGACACTAAAACGAAAAAACGACTCGATTTAGCGGCAAAAAATGCGGCGTTAATACAAATGGGTGTCCCGAAAGCATTGTTGGAGCAAATTGAACGAGAGCAAGAACTTGTCGATGCCGTCAACGATAAGAAGAAGAAAAAGAACCTGGATTCCTTTGGTGAAGAGAAAAAGACGCACAAACGATTGCAGATTGTGGCGGGACGACACTCAAGGCGCGTAGTTCTTACTCCATCTGGGTTGAACACTCGGCCAATGATGGGCGTCGTCCGTGGGGCGACGTTTGATATGATTCTAAGTCTCGTCGGGTCACGTTCAAACGTGCAATTCCCAGAAAATTCCAGATGGTTAGATTTGTTCGCCGGTACCGGCGCGATTGGATTAGAGGCGCTTTCGAGAGGATGTGTAGACGCACATTTCGTTGAGATGGACGACTGGACGGTTAAAAATGTCACGCGCGTAAATATAAAGACGTTAGGGGAAGAGAAGAACGCTACGGCGCACTGCGCTTCCGTGGAAACGTTCTTACAAAGACACTCCAAAAACACCTCTGGTGTCGGTGGAGCTTTCAATTTCGTGTCGTTCTGTCCTCCATACGAGAAAATTTCATATCCGGACCTTCTTTTAGAAATAGATTCGTCGCCTTTGGTGAGTGACGATGCCATAGTCTTGGTTGAATACGCCATCGGGCAGCGAGATGAAATCAAAGCATCGATTGGTAACCGTCTGAGACGCGTTCGAAATCGCCGCTACGGTCGAACGTTTGTCGCGCTTTACGTGTGCGATGGGCGCGAGCTGGACGATGACGTTGTCGAAGAACCAAAACTTCACGGCAAAGCCATGAAGTAAAAATTGCTTATGGCATATGAGTTATTTACAACAACAGTGTACTTTAGTTAGGTGCAACTTTTCGGTTGACTGATTTCAAACGTATGCGCTTAAGTAAAACATTCTCTCATTCTTTTTTTCAAGACCACAACGCGGTAGCTTTTCCTGCTTTGTTCAATTTCTCAATCACCGCCGAAGGTTCGATTGATCCAGTCACGGTGACTTTCTTCGTATCTAAAGTTACGTCGAACGATTCAACACCTTCCATTTTACCTAAAATGCGTTTCACCGCGCCCACGCAGCCTTCGCACATCATATCCACTTTGAGTTCTGTAGTTTTCGCAGAAGACATGCTTCTTCTCGCTTTATCTTTCTTACTCTATCGATGCTGTTCTTTATCGCTTGCTGTGAAATACTTTGATGTGACGAGGAACTTTGAAACGCCTATTTTATGATGTGTGTTTGAAATGTTCACGCGAAGAAAGCAAAATCAACACAAAAAAAGGTGTAAAGGTCATCAAGAAGAACCAACCTTACTCTATCTTTCTCTCTGGTTCCGCTTTGAAGAAAGTGCTCGCGTGGTGCTGCTGTGATGAAATCCATCGAGAGTTTCGCAGATTACGTTTGATAGAGGGAACTGATATAGTTTATCCTCTGTTTGTCTTTGCTTCCATTCGAGACAAACACTACAGTTACGAGAGTATAACATAACAGATAACAAGAATAGCAAAGGATGGAACGCAAAGCAGCAATTATGAGCCAAAGAAGAAAGCACAAATATCGCAACGATATGGAAAAGCCGTTTAATTTTTGTAGAGAAGCTGCAAAAGGATGTCACGTGTGCTTGATGGCGCCAAACAGAACGAGCGACTTTCTGATTGGCTTGGAGAAATTCTACGCTGACGAATACGACTCAGACGTCGAGATACCTTCGGTTGCATTAGATCCAGACACGAATACCTTGACTTTAACGAATACACACGATTATGCGCTTTCTGCGACGATATCGGTCAAAGGTCTTCGATGTTTAGGGAAAGATGGTACAGAATTGGAAGCCGGTAATACGGTATCGAAAGACGGCTGTAAGTCAACGTGCACAACTTTTATCGTAAAGATTCCCGCGAACACGTTCTTGCACGTCTGTCGATTGGTCGTGGACTTGGAAAGAGAAGGCATCAAAGATAGAGACGAACTGTTAGAGTTTGTCATGCAGAAACTCGATTCAGACGTCCAGAGATGCGAAGGACACTCGAGACCAAACGATTTCCATCCGTTACATCTTACTTTTCCTTTTCAAAATACGAAACATGAAAAGGACGAGTGTTTCTATTTGTGCACGCAAGGCATCGGAGGGAGCTTTACGCACACTTTCTACGGTAATTACCACGCCATAGATTTTCGATGTGAAGTCGGCACGCCAATTGTCGCCGGGGCAAACGGGATAGTTACGGATGTACGAAACAATGCACAAGATCAAAGCACGGGCATCTCGGCGAGCAACTTGTACTCATGGAATTCGATTCAGATTCGCGTCACTGAAGAAGTGAATATAAAAGACGGAGAGGTAGAGGAAATCAACGCGGATAGCGCGGAGCAAAGGAGTAGTAGCGGAGCTTCAACAACCGCATCCGCACGAACGGGAATAGCCGGTTTGAGTATATCTGAAGCGACGGCGGCGGCGGCGGTATCATCACCATCATCATCCAAAGTTGGACAAGCTGGCCCTTTGTACATTGAGTACGTTCATGTCCAAGAAAACTCATTCAAAGTTCAAGTTGGAGATGTCGTGGAGAGAGGCCAAATCATATGCCGTTCGGGTGAGAGCGGATTTTGCCCAGAGCCGCATTTGCATTTCAGCGCATTTCGTACGTCGGATAGCAAAGCGCCTACGGTTGGCGTGAAGTTTATTGCATCTGAAGTAAAAGATGCATTCGTTCCAGAAGCAGGAAAGATGTACAATGCGCGCATCGGGGAGAGGAAAATATAGTAGGTACAGTTCGCCGCAAAGCGTTCACATAGCACATAACATAATCAAATCTAATATTTACGCACTTTTCAATATTGAGCGTTTTATTCCTACCAAGCTCTCTTCTATTCTAGTTCCCGCTTTCGTTTTATTCGTTTTATTTACGTTTAACTCCTCAAGTAGCACGTCGCACTGGTCCACAATCGCTGAAGCGACATCCGGCGCGACATTTTTCTCTTGAAAAGATGACAAAAAACGCGAGCAATGCATCGCAATGTCGTGCAGTTCTGCAGCTAAAATCTCTGAGTGCAAGTTCGTCCGTTCGCTCGCAGTTCCCGCATTTAAAGAATGAATCGGTGAGGGGGATTTCAAAATACCTCCGTCTGGCGTTTTTGGCGATTTTGCATCGTTAAAACGCTTCCTGCCCAACGGCGTCCCCAGAGCTTGCCCGCCTTGATTTGATATGAGCGTCGGCGTCGATGGTGTCTTTGAGACATTGGTAGTGTTGCCATTAGTTGGCGTCGAGGAGGTAAACAAGACCGAGTTCTTCGTCCCGAGAGGCGTGGTCGATGGTGTTAAACCTAACATCAACGGGCTCGCGCCATTCGCGGCCGGGGACAACGCCATAGGAGAAAGAGCTGAAGATTGAGTTCGTAGCGATGTGAGCACGCGCGAGCCACGATTCAGAACACCAAACCAACAGCTGGATAGTCCTGCCTCGGATGGTTTAAGTGTACGGGCTTCCTCTGCTGCATTCTGAGGTAAACAACAATTGTGCGAGGTGGCGCCGGAGTGAACGGGCGGAGCCGCAAACCACCTGAGAAAGAGAGCGGCTTCATCGCGAAGGTTCGCTTGTCCGTTCGGAGATTGCACTTGCCAGCCAAACTTCAAACGTTCATCGCTAGATATAGAAGAGAGTAAAGCGCAACACACTTTTGCCTTCCGTAGATTGCTGAGTGTAATTGACGTTGGTTTCATTGCCGAAAGGATATAACGCTCCACCAAGCACGCAAACGACGCTAGTTTGGAAGTGACGGAAGAATCTATATCGGAATTTCGCAAACTCCTAGCAAGTTCAGTTGATATTTGAATCGATAAAGTCAACGTTGCGAGTTTCAAGACATCCAGTTCTTCAAAAGATTCGTCTGCCATGGGAGTGTACTCATTCAACAACTTTGCAACAAGTTCGCGCACTCGGTCGTAAGCACCCGTTTGCGCCAACACATATGCTCCTTCGGGCGTCTTTGCCAACTCTAAGCACGCGTACAATGCAGAGAAGACAACGTCAGAAGAGGTTAATCGGGCGAGTTCGTCAAATTTGGATGGATCGCAATCAACTTGTATTTGTTCTCCACTCGTTATCGCTACTCGCAAGCTCGCGAGTGAGTTGTTGTTGGAGTCAACGGAGGTGAAAGCGCTAGATATGTCTGGAATAAACATTGACGATGAAAAGTCGTCACTTCCAAGGACAAGCATCGAAGGGGATGCAAACGCACCACCATTACCGAACAACTTTGTTAGTAGTCGCAAAGCGCAAACAGAAGACGCTGCAGGTACCGCATTCGATACCGCCAGATCACGAATCTGTGGAATAGCCTGAGACGCCACGTTCCCTATATCTATAGCTCTGGCTGCGTCCTCCGAGTTGGCTTCCTTCGACCAACATGATAGACTTCTCTCGAATGCAGCACACGAATGTGCACACGCAATGTGACTGATTGGACATATTTTAGAAGAGAGAAATGCACACGCCGCACGCGCAACATTTTGTAAAGCCTCGTAATCTTCGTTTGCGCCATCGCTTCGATTCGCAGAATAATTTTTGCGAGAACAGCTCCATAGCCGGGCAGAGATTTCCAACAACTCGCAAAGCGAGACAATCAACGAGACCTGTCTCGGACTTTCCGATCTGCGGTTTTGGACCGCGTGGATGAGTTCAAGAGCGATTGTGTTCACCGTATCTCTTCGCGAATGATGTGACCACTTTTTGAGAATTGAGGGCTGAACTAACGAGAAGCCGCAACCATTCTGTTCGTTGTTGTCGTTCTCTCCATCAGATGTTCTCACCTTTCCCCCATCATTTCTCGATCCCAACGCAGATATACCTACATTTGATAATGGAGCTAATAATTTCTTTTTCACGTGTTCCTTACGTTCCTCCAGAGCTTTTAGTTGCTCGGCGTCCAGCGCGTCCAACTCTGGGCCCACAATGTTCTGGAAGGTTTCCAAAGATCCGGATGCTTTCAAAAATGCGCTCAAACTCTCAATCGCACTTATCTTGGCATCACACAGGCTCACAACGAGCGACACTTCGCGCGAACACGCCGCAACCTTGCGAGCAAGCGATGCAAGACGCGTTTCTGGTGCGCCCCATCTACCGTCATCCGTGTTGAAGACACCGCAGGCACGCTCAATCCATTCCGAATCGTAAACATATGAATCTCCGTAGACAGATCCACCACTTAAGCCGATTGGCGCATCTACAAAGATGAAATTCTCACAATTGGACGTTGTTGCATGGTGTAATAGATCATTTACTCGTGAAGATGCGTGTCTGATGTCTCTAACGAACGCATCATTGTCTGCGAATACGGTCTCAAACGTCGCCGTAGCTGCGTGCGCAACGTCCGTGAGCAGACGCGCCGCGGCTTTTTGGCCTTCGCGCGAAAGAACCTCTCGAGCCACAGGTTGCTCGAGAAGAGATCTCGCTAAAAGCTCCGCACCTGCTTCAAGGGTAGCTGAAGCGAAACAGACGCTATCGCCTCCAGCCTGGGCTGTTGCTAACTCAGCCGCTGCGGAGAGCATCACCGCCCGCAAACCTAATATGAATATATCCATTTTCATCCATGCCACGTTCGTTTTGTCTTCCACAGAAGATAATGAGAGCTTTATCGATCGAAGCAAGCCTTCGTCTCGAGACACAAAGTGATGCACAGCTTCGCGTAAGTGCTCAGAACGGTTCACTGGAACAGTCAATGCAACCAAAGACTCGCTAGCGAGAATACCTAGCGAAGACGAGAGCGCAGAGAACGCGTTGGCGTGGACGACATCATCATGATTTGAAGCTTGTGAGCACACTTCATTCGCACGTTCGACGATTGATGCGAGCTTTTGAAACACACGTGGCTCAGAAGCCAAGCCGTCGACTGGATTTGGTAAAGCAACCCTTGATTTCCAGAAAATATTAAGCGCAAACGCAAACGTGGCCCCGTAACTGACGTCTTCGATATCCAGTATTTTATCCAAGGCTAACCAAAGTTCATCGTATGTTGGATACTGCGGCTCGCTGGATTTCAATATCGCTCGTGTAATTAACGCAGCGGATGATGGTTGTTTCTCCGCGAGAGCATTCGCATTGTTACCCTTGCCGTCTTCTGTACTCTTGGTTCCGTCATCTTTTTCAACTCCGTCATCTTCTCCCGAAGCCCCGTCGCGGATAGTAAGCATAACCTGCGCATAGTCTGGTCCATAGATGATGGCATCAGCAAACGGTGGCTGATTTGCAGATGCACTCGCAAGCAGAGTAATGGCGTGAGATGTAGACTCCGGGTCTATATCAAATTCTTTCAAAGCGAGTTTAATCCTATCGCGCAGTTGACGGCAAGTCTCGTCGGCCTGTACTCCACCGAATGCCGCAGATAACGGTGCTGATGCTGGAGCCGTCGTACACAACGGTATTAACGCAGGTATCGCTAAAGTACAACATTCAGAAGCGTATGGGTACGAAGCATACGAAGCGATCGCTTGCACCATCGGTGGTCCTCGCTCTGGAGGAGGCGCTTGAATAAAGAGAGCTTTCGCGATTGACCTCGAAAACGTCCCTCCGGTTATTTCGGAATTATGTTCAAAGACAGAAGATAACGCCGGGATGACACGTAAAACACTCGCAATTGCATCCTCAAGCGCGACAATCTCTTTTGAGCGACACTCGGAACCGCTTTCGTACGCGCGCTGCAAGAATTGCGCATCGAATCGTAATGGTGCAAAAGCTCCAGCGAGGGTTTGCTCATCGTTCATCAAGAATACACAAGTGCGAATACTGAACGTTTGTTTCGGAGATCGAGAAGAGCGCTCCATTCCATTTTTGAGATTTATATCATCATCAATCATACACATTCTCTCGAAATATTCAAACTTTGATGTCAGCAACGCCGCTTGCAACGCTTGAGATGCGTATTTATGCACAATCCACTTTTCCGAGCGTTCTAGGTATCTCCAGCTATCGAAACGAAGCATGGCGTACAACGCAGATCGCTGAAACAACAATTGCGATTCATCTCCACACTCACCCGCGAGTAAAAGCGTTTCAGATAACGCGCATAGCGCCTTGATACTATCGTGGACTCCTCGAGACTCTTCAAACTGGAGGCATTGCGAAACAGTCACTCCGTTGGTGGAAGACGCTTTATCGTCTTCTGTGAAAAAAGGGGTGTTGAGTACGATATCCGCCGCGCGGCGCGGCGCTGCTGCGGCGAGTGGTCGCAAAGCTGCGAGTGCCATTGCCTGTATACTATAATCATCGGACTTTTCTACGCGCAAAGATAGAGCGAGTGCAGATAGGACGTCACTCGGCGTCCCTCCAATTTCAGATGCCGAAGCGTGTAAATCGCACCTCAACAGAGGCGCCGCAAACGAAGGCGCGTTTTCTAGCGCAACCGCGATGAACGATAACGCAGCGTGCAGCTCTGAACGATCTTCTGGAGTGAGATGCTCTCTCCTTCGCCTCGCAACCGAGCTTAAGTTTCCTATTCTAGACAAAGTGATGTATAACCCATCCGCCGGTTCGCTCCACACAATTAGGTTTGTTCCAGACGATGAAGAGCTCGGTATAGAGACACCCCTACAGTTCGAAGGAATACACGCTCCGGGAACTTTTGAGCTAGAAATAGGTGCTGAACACACTACATGTCCAAATATATTCCCAGTGCTCCGATCGAATCGACTTTTAATACTGGCTTGCTTGATGGCAACTTCGGCAACCTCGCGATCTGGATACGGCAAGGCAACCGCGGGTAGTTTTGTGAGGTACGAAAGCGCGCACTCTGCAGCTTTCGGTCCTTCCGAGAGAGATTTTAAGATGCGCAACAAAGGCGCAGATTCTGCGGGAAAGCGCTCTCGACAACCTTCTACGAGCGCGAGTAAAGGCGCTTCCTGCCCATTTTCGCTCGCACCTTCCCAAAACTGTTCGCATAATTCGCGCTGTCCGCATATAATTTCATCAAAGCACTCGAGAATCAAGTCGAGTTGAGTGGGTAGCAACCCGTGCACGGGAAGTATGTCAAATCCAGCTAACGTTGCCGAAAATACATTCTTCAAGACACTTCTTCTAGGAACCGCAGATGGATCAGAACCATCAAAACTGGACTTTGTGTTCATCGCTATATTTTTCAAAGAATCTAAACCGCTGGCTACGTCTGACGCGCTCAAAAAAGCAGTCATTGCTTGCTCGTCAGCTTGGCTGATACCAGTAATCATAGACTTTGCCAAGGATAGAAACGCAGCCCATGCGAGCTTAACTGCTCCAGATTCAACGGTATCTGTCGTTTGCGATAGAACTGTCGTGACTTGAACAACTGACGAGAGTAAATGATGCTGGGCTTCGCCAGAACCTTGTCCACTCGTGAAAGTGTGCACGATACGTTCTAAATCTACCGCAACAATCAAAATGATTGCACATCTCGCTCGTATATCAAACGTAACCGCAGTCTCCATTTGCTCTGCCATAGATGGAGCTAAGTTTATAACTTCTGTGCACTTGTGTGGGATTTTCGAAAAAACCTTTTGATCGAACGTTTTCGCCAACTGAAGAAAACGTGTCGACGAGCATTCTTTCACCACGCCGTAGTATAATGAAAATAGAACATCAAGAGACGCTTTAATTTCTTCGACAGATTCAAGACACGAACTCAAACGAATAAACTCTTCTCCTTGCGTACGAATGAGTGTGCTTGCTTGTTTCTCTCCCTCGTTTGAAACGCCGGTGGCGAGCGCAGTCGATGTTGGATTTTTCACCGCCAAAGCGGTACTTCTCTCTTCACGACTGCTCCCAATTGCGAGTAAACCTAGTCCTTCTCCATTCGCAAGTAACGAGTCGCACAAGTAATTCACGATGTTATCTTCTAATCCATTCTTTATCATCTCTTCGAGCTTTTCTGAAAGTCGCGAAGCAAACTCGGCTTCTTCTCCTTCTTTTTCATTTCCCCCAAAGCCGTCGTCGTTTTCACCGTCGAAAACATACGCCTTCTGCGTTCCTAAAACCGCGACGCATTTCAACAAAGCGAGGCGTTCTCGATGGTAAAAGGTGCACACTAACTCAATCAATTCACCGGTCACTTCTTTCGGACGCGCGGTAATCCCTTTTTCTTCCAACGCTCGACGAAGCATGACATACGTTTGAATTTCGTCCAACTTGAGAAGTTGCGCAAGCATAACGGTGCATTTCTGCATGTCAGCTCCGACGGCAATCGTCTTGCCTCCCACATCAATTGAACCCGATTCGAGTGCAGCTTTTGAAGCCGCGCTATTCGGACCGTACGCTTTCAAACCTTGTTGCAAAAAGGGCGTCGCCGCATCTAGTTTCTCGAGCACTTTCTCCCGGGAAGTTGTTTTCTGGTCTAAAGCGTAAAACAACGCTCGCGTGGAAGGAACATGCGTCGTGGTTTTCGCCGTCGAAGCCATGCCAACAGAAGAGAGAGTAATACTCGCTCTTTCTCTATTACGTGAAGTGAACGTAAAAATAAACGAATACGCGCTGTCAGAGCTGTGGGGAATTATTAGAGTTCGTTTGAATTTTTCTGTTAAAAACTTGTCGCACGGTCCGAATTCCCAGAAGAGAGAGTGAACAGTGAAGCTTTATATTCTCCTTTATAAAAAAAGTGCTGGCGTGCGCGCGCGCAAACACAACTCAAGCTCCTTCCTTTTGGCAGAGAAAATAGACAATCACTCAGATGCCCTGGTCGTTACAATCACTTAAAACGAGATAGGAAACTCTCGGTGGTGGTTGAGATTGTTGTTCTTGGAAACAACTCCCTCTCGTTATTCGTCAAAAGTCGTTACGCTTTGTGATTTTCGAAAAGGCACCAAAACGCGCGAGACGAACACCCTCTCATGGTGGTGTTAAGAGCAAGTGAATGGGCGCTGAAGCGCTTCGTCAAGTTCATATTGAAGCGCACGTTGAGTAAGATTATCGGTAACAATGATGGAAGCGCGAGAGAAAGTCTCGCATCGATAGATATTGCGTTATCCGAAGGGATTTTAGAGTTGAAAGACGTGGAGTTGAACACGATATTCGTTCGGGACGCTTTGTTCTCCTCTTTCATAAACAGTAAAGACGGAAGCGAGAACGACTCGATATCGATTGCGAGCGCAAAGTGCGGCAAAATAAAGATAAAGATTCCTTGGAATAGTTTGTACTCTGATCGTTGCGAACTCCTCATCGAAGATGTTGCCGTGCTCGTCGTTCGAAGAAGCGCGAGAGGAGGCGAAAGCGCAGAAGGAGGAGAGATGAAAAAGAAACACCCGGAAAGAATCCGAAAAGATAAAACTCTCTTACACATCTACGATAACAACGATTTATACTCGCACTCTGAGAATGTTAAGGAAATAGAACGCGCGCAGAAATTAAACAAGGACGAAGATGATGATGTAGTAAAAGGAGTTGGTGAGGGAGACGCAAGCGAGGAAGACGAAAAGACAACAGAACCTGGAGCGGTTATGAAAGCGATTAAACGATTGGTACGTGGTGCACTGTTAAGCGTTCGAAATATTTCTTTTGATTTTGATACTTTTTGCAACAACAATGTGGATGAGAAATCCATCGTATCGCTATTGATTGAAAGTGGAGCGTACGTGCACGATGGTCAAGCAGTAGTGAACATGCGTAGCGTCGAGCTGAGAGTCGGGGAGCACGTTGTTCTCAGTCCCTTTCATGCGCAACTATCAAAACGTGAAGATGAAAGCGAACACTCGACGTACGCTTTATCCATAGAAAATTCAATCCACGCATCTTTGACGGAACGCACAGTTCACGCATTCTCGCAACTTTGCGAGAAAAGTAATGAGAAAGGGGATGCAACGGGAGACAGCGAAGCCATAGAAAATTTAGTAAAGGAAGAAGAGAGGGAATCAGGTGAAAAAGAGAAGTGTTTCGTGGAAGATTCGCGAATGAACGCTTTGAACAAAAGTTTCTTGGATTGTATATTGGAGGTTAAGAAAAGAAATCGAACTGGAAAAGTTGGCGACAAGAATGGCAACGAACACAGCTTCGTCGTAGACGACGATGACGGCGACGATGAATTTTACGACTGCGAGTCTTCTGAGCATTCGAATGACTTGGATATAGAGAAATTTACGCGGTCGGTGATTTCATCGTTCTACGAAGAAAGTGTGAGTCGCGTTCAATCGCAGGCGGACTCTATTATAGTGCCATCGTCGACGTATTGCATCGCTTTTGGGAGCGACTCGAAGATGTCCATGGAGTGGGACGATGGCTCGAATCTGTATTTAACTTTCGATCGCTCGTCGCGATTCGTGTATTGCGAGTCTTCTCTGATGAAACTATTCGCGCCGCGAATCGCGATGACTTTGCAAGTTGACCAGAGCTCGCCTATCCTTTCGCTCGAAATAGTCTCGGATGAAGTTTTACCCGTTGTCTCGATCATCAACAAGAAAATCAGTCCAGAAGAAGAACGCATCACGACCTTGACGCTTTCGTCTGTGGGCGCTGAATTATTTTTGGACGGTGACACTTTTATTCGAATACCAGAGCTTGCGCATCAAGTGTTCACTCTTACGAATAGAAACACTCGAAATCAATATAGTGCGCGAGATGCTGCTTTTGCAAGCACTACTGATGAAACAATGGATATTGCCAACTCTGCAGAGCAAATTCTCGAACTTGCTCGAGCTAGTTCGATTCAGTATTCGATGACTTCAAACCACTTGGACGTATTTTTTACTAGGACGCGCATGGGACAAATTGACACATCATTGAACTCATTTCGCAATTTACCAGATGTCCACCCGTTTAAACTGAAGCAAAACGAAATTGGAGACGTAGTCGACTCCTTCTCGATTGATTTTCATATTGATTCGCTCGATGTTAACATCGACGGGAAATCGGAAGCCTCGTTGATTTTACCAGAAGAAAGCGATGTGTTTGCTTCCGCATCAGAGAAATTACCGTCGCTTTCATCGAGGAAAGGCACGCGTTTTCATGTTTGCTTTACTGAAGTGGCTTTTGTAGCAGCCTTGGCGGTATGTGGTGATCAAGATGCAAATTTTTTGTCGTTCACGTCCTCTCGCATATCGAGCTATGGCGGCGACGATGCGAATAGGCGAATATTGGCCGTCGATACGTGTGCAGTACAGCTTTCAAAATTACCTGTTTTGGAAGATTGCGCGTACTCACAAATTTCATCTCGCATTTTTGTTAATACTTGCGATATATGTCTCGGGAGGTCTTCTAATTCCAAAGATAAGTGCTCACGAGATGGGCGTGCTCTCTTCGAGGCGTTAGTTTATTCGTTCGGGATGGATTACGGCGATACAAGTGAGGAGGTAAATAGAGAAGAACAAAAGAACACATCCTCCGTCGTCGTTGCGGTGAGTGCATGTGTGAACTTTCAGAGAATACAAGCCATCGCACGCGACGCAACTTCGACCGTGATCGTGGAAACAAAACGCATAGGAATTCACGTCGCGCCAAACGAAGACACTTTTAAAGTTTACGAAAACTTTTTAAAAAATCAGAAGGTTTTTGCCACGCACGTCATCGACGTGCGTGTGCGTGACTCATTCACAGTGAGAGTAAATGACGTCACTTTCCTTTCATTTCGCGACGATGTTGACGCTTGTTCATCTCTGGTCTTTGCGTTTGACGCGGAGTATTCGCCGGACGGTAAAAGTACTGTCATCTTCTCGTTCGACCGGCCGTGCGATGTTTCGATGTATGAATCAAATACAATCGCTACTATACGAAGCGTTCTCGATTGTATCATGGGGTCGACGAGAGATAAACAAGATATTTTGTCAAAAGCGATTATTGAGCGAGAAGAGCGCGACGAGAATGACTTGGAGTACGTTTTCATACGACAGCCTCGTAAACGCCGCGACAATTTTAAAGAAGAAGAAAGGTCGAAAATTGCGCTCGCGGCAACCACCAAAGCTTTGCAGGATGCATCCAAGGCTGATTTCGAAATGAATTTAGATTTGAAAGATGTAGCAAACTGTCGACGAAACGTGCAGGACTCAAACGCTTCTTCTCGACATTCAACAGCCAACGAGAAAATCAATGTTCTTTCGCTTTGCCGCTCGTCGCGAGTACACGGATTTGGTGGTGATTTTGATGGTATTTTTAGTAATCGGAAGACGGTTCGCTTTCTACCACTTCCTTTGAACGCGCCAGAGTCGTCCTCGTTGTCAGTTCACGCGTTTGCAAAAAGTATCGATGTGACGTTGCACAACGGAGTAGAAAATGCATGCAGAGGTTTGCGTATGGAAATTAAGAACATATCGAACCGATTTGATATATTCGAGGCTTCTTCGCGATGGGGGTACCATCTCGTATGTGACGGCGACTCGATCAATGTCGTAGATTTAACGCCTAATGTCGCGTGGCCCAATATATATTCCCGTCGCATCGAAAGAGAACCTACCGGAGTCGCGAACAGCGACGTTCAGATTATGCTCACTGGTGTTCGATGCGATGCTGAAGACACTACTCTCGGCGCGTGCGAAATCGCTTTGAAATTTTCTCTTTGCCCAGCGCGAGTGCGATTGGAGCAAAGCGTCGTAAAGACACTCCTCGATTTTATGACGAGCGCATTCGCCGACAGTGACGAAGACGGCGACGACGATGGCTTTTGCGGCAGCTTTGATAACGAATCAAATGATGGTGATGTTAGTAATCACACGTACTTTCAACTGGTCGAGGTTACGCCGTGGTCATTGCGGCTAGATTATTGCGCGAATGAGAACGTGGACGTCTACGCTCTCACCGCGGGAAATTATTTAGAAGCGTTGAACTTAATTCCTTGGGGCGGGGTGTCTCTCGAGTTTCCAACTTTCCGTTTGGTCGGTATTTCGGGCGTACGAAATATGCTTCATTCTGTCTCCTCACGGATTATCGATTGCGTTACGAAAGATCAAGCGCACAAGTTTGTAAAGGCGTTTGCTCCGGTTCAAAGTGCAAACAGAATGACATCAGCGGCTAAAGATATATACAAAAACCCGTTGGCATACAAGCAAAGAAAAGGAGATGCAGCGCGGTCCTCGCGCATGTTTGGTGAAGTTGTGCTTTCGACGGCACGCTTTTGTAAAGCCGTCTCATTGGAGGCTTTAAAATTGGGAGAATTTGTTTCGGGAAACGCGTCGGCGGTACTAGAAGCAGCTGAGAATTTGTTAGACGGCGAAGAAGTTCGCAGAGAGAAGAGAACGGACCGCGACAGAATGCCAGATGGGATCACCGATGGCGTAAGCTCCGCAAGGCATGATTTTATCGGCGGCGTCGTCAAGGCTAAAAATGCAGTCGTACGAGATCCTCTTCGAAAATTCCAAACACCAAAAGATTACGGCGGAGGCGCGAAGGCGGCTGCAAAGACGTTGATTAAAAATGCACCCAGAGCCGGTATCGCCGCCCTGAGCGGTACTACGAAAGCTACAAACAAAGTAATCGTTGGCGTAAAGAATACGCTGTTCGACGATTCCAGCACGAGCTCGACAGAGAAAAGAGGAGCGTAGATATCAAATAGCAATAAGCGCGCAACAGAAGAGAAAGAAGAATATATGACTTCGTTGTTTTCCTGTCTTCATTTGTTCTCCTCACTTTTCACATTTGGTTCGTT
>Ga0209309_10001085_pt1 | contig 28389 bp, 28 predicted proteins | sample COGITO_mtgs_1204_2_FD_184807 | JGI IMG/M metagenome (GOLD analysis project Ga0209309, IMG submission 184807) | Pelagic marine microbial communities from North Sea - COGITO_mtgs_120412 (SPAdes) (version 2) | ecosystem: Environmental > Aquatic > Marine > Epipelagic ... | reverse complement strand
CTACCACTGCAGGATTATGGGCATATAATTTAGGAGATACCGTTCAGTTTACTTCTGTAAAACCTTATAAAGTAATAGTGTCCGGGAGAATTAAGCATTTTATATCGGCATTTGGAGAGCATGTGATTGCAAAGGAAGTAGAATATGCTATGCAAGAGGCAACAGAGCAAACCAACAGTAGGATTACAGAATTTACCGTGGCTCCGCAAATCACTCCTGAAGGTAAGCAATTACCTTATCACGAATGGTTTGTTGAATTTGAAAAAGAACCTGAAAACCTTCAGAAGTTTTCTGAAATTTTAGACAAATCCATGCAGCAACAAAATTCTTATTATTTAGATCTAATAGAAGGGAAAATCCTTCAGCAATTAAAAATTAAAAAAATTCCCGAGAATGGATTTCAGCAATACATGAAATCTATCGGAAAATTGGGAGGACAAAACAAATTACCAAGACTTTCTAACGACCGCAAGATCGCAGAAGTGTTGGAGAAAATATAAAGCAATAAAATATGGTGAATTTAAAATTGATGGGAAGAACCCGGGCACAAGAGAGTACTAACGCGATAGAACGCATGTATATAACCATGCGACATCTATTTAATCGTGGTTTTTACAAGCCTATGGGGATTTCCGGAGAAACCCTTAGAGAGTCTTTACTTACACTAAGACCTGAGATCTACGGGACAATTGCTGAAGAAAAAGTAGAATTAGACGGGTTGCTTTATGTTATTGAAAGATTACCTGTTGGAATAGAACAATGCAGATTTATTAATTTAACTAGCGACGAAGGCTATGCAAATTCACATTTTAAACCAATCGTTCCACCGAAAAGGAGAAGAAATTGTTACCGTATAGACGAAGAGCAAATGAATATTGAAGTAACTCGCGGTAGATCTGAGATATATGATATTCTTACGCACCTCACTTTTCTTTTTATAGAGTCGCATAAAATTATGCGCAGAGTAATTATAGATGAAGAAGGGAGTGTAACCAGAGATTGGAAAAAGCTGGAAGCCGCTGTTTCTAAACCAACTTTAACCCAGAACGAACGAGAGATCGCACTTACACATACGGCTAATATTTTAGGGAGAACCTTTAAAGAGGTTACCAGTATGTACCCAAAATTCATGATCCCAGAAAATGAAGAACGATTTCTTCAAATTATTTACTGGTTGGGTAAATTGGCGATAGATGAAACCATAAACAACAATAAACGAATTGTAACTTTTAGCCCTGTGCTTAGAGAGCGTTTAGGGCATCATATTCATGGCGAAATTTGGGCAGATTCTATTAAGCAATATTTAGTCGAAAATAATTTAATGCATCGTCCCATTCACATTATTAGTGCAAACATGCATAGTGTGATGAACACCTTGTTTTCTCCAATTTCTCTTCAAGAGGAATTAAAAGAAAAATCGTCTATGCAAATTTATGAAGAACTAAGTAATAGTGGAAACGGACAGCTTAGAAACAAAGTAATGAAGGTTGCTCTAGAAAATGGGATGAAATTTATTGAAGACGCTAGTGGTACCAATATAGATGTTCAGGTTTTCGATACTGCAAAAGTAAAAGATGGTTTTAGAAGCCCAAATTTCAACGGAAAATCTGAAGATGAAAAACCAGTACTTGTAGTAATGGATTACGCTTTTGGAGAGCAAGCTTACGAGACAATGGACGAATTGCTGAAGCCTTATAGAGTAGAAGAAAATGAAATACATTTAAATGTGGATTCTGTTTCTATAATGGGAAAGGCAGGAATTTTAGATGGTGGGAAAGGAGATATTATGATTCCTTCAGCTCATTTATTTGAAGGAACCGCAGATAATTATCCATTTTATAACGAACTTAAAAAAGAGGATCTAGAAGGAAACGGAATAAATATAGTAGATGGATCTATGATCACTGTACTTGGAACTTCTTTGCAAAATAGGGATATTTTAAAGTTCTTTCAAGAATCTACTTGGAATGTGGTTGGGTTAGAGATGGAAGGAGTTCATTACCAGAAAGCAATTCAGTCGGCATCCAGATTAAGAGGAAATATTAAAGAAGATGTGAAAGTAAGATATGCATATTACGCATCAGATAACCCACTAGAAACTGGAAGCACTTTGGCTTCAGGTGGATTAGGAACCACAGGAGTAAAACCTACGTATCTAATTACAGAAAAGATTTTGGAACAAATCTTTAACTCATAATTTAAAATGAAATTCGAAAAGACTCCTTTAAAAGATTGTTTTATGTTAACTCCAGAGGTTTTCAAGGATTATCGCGGAATCTTTTTAGAAAGCTATCATCAAAAGAAATTTCAAGAGGCTACTGGTTTAGACCTTGAATTTGTTCAGGATAATCAATCAGTATCCAAAAAAGGGGTTTTAAGAGGCTTGCATTTCCAGACTGGAGAATTTGCTCAGGCTAAGTTAGTACGAGTTATTTATGGCGAGGTTATGGATGTGGTAGTGGACCTTAGACCAGGTTCTCCCAATTTCAAAAAGTCTCACAAGATTATACTTTCAGATAAGAATCAGCATCAGCTATTTATTCCGCAGGGATTTGCACACGGATTTATAACACTATCAGAAACTTCGGTTTTTTCTTATAAATGCGATCGCTTTTATTATCCTGGATCAGAGTCGGGAGTAATCTATAATGATCCAGATCTTGCAATAGACTGGAATTTTCCAGAGAACAACTTAATTCTGTCAGAAAAAGACACTAAATTACCAACACTCAAAGAATTATTTCCATGAAAACAGTATTAGTTACTGGAGCATCCGGACAGTTGGGCAAATGCATTCAAAAATTTGCAGAGAAGGAGCATGCAATAGACTGGCTTTTTATGGATTCTTCAGAAATTGATATTACTTCAAAATGTGATCTTTCAATGTGTTTTGGCAGCAAGCAAATAGATTACTGTATTAATTGCGCGGCGTATACAAATGTTGAGAAAGCAGAATCTGAAAAAGAAAAAGCATTCGGTATTAATGCTGAAGGAGTTAAGAATTTAGCAGAGATGTGTAAAGAACATTCAACGGTTCTTATTCATATATCTACAGATTATGTTTTTGATGGCAAAGGGAATGTTGCATATACAGAAACGGCATCAACAAATCCTATAAATAATTACGGAGCGTCCAAACTTAAAGGAGAACAATACATTCAGGAAATTATAGGCTATTATTTTATTTTTAGAACCTCTTGGCTTTATTCCGAATTTGGACATAATTTTTATAACACAATACTTAAGAAGGCAAATGAAAATGCCACTTTAAATATTACAACAACTCAAAAAGGAACACCTACCAATGCAAATCACCTAGCCAAACTTATTGTAAACATTATTAAAGAGGAAAACTCAAATTATGGGATATATAATTTTAGCGATCTTGGTGTAACCACGTGGTATGGTTTTGCAAAAGAGATATTAAAAGTTTCAGGAAGTTTGGAAAAGGCTGTTCTTAATCAGGATAATACCTACAAAACGGTTTCAGCAAGACCGGAATATAGTGTCTTGGACAAATCGAAATTAATAAGCACTTTCCATCCTGAATTAACTTCTTGGGAGGAAGCTGTACACGAATTGTACAACGAAAATTTATAAGACAATCTTAATAAAGATCTTAAAAAGCATCAATGTCTAAAAGAATATTAATTACAGGAGCAGCTGGGTTCTTGGGCTCTCACTTATGTGACAGATTTATTAAAGAAGGATTTCAAGTTATTGGAATGGATAATTTAATAACCGGTGACTTAAAAAATATTGAGCATCTTTTAAAGATGGAAACCTTCGAGTTTTATCATCATGATATTACCAAATATATTCATGTTGCTGGGAAGTTAGATTATATATTGCATTTTGCTTCCCCCGCAAGCCCAATAGATTATTTAAAGATTCCTATACAAACTCTTAAGGTTGGCTCCGTTGGGGTTTTGCACTTATTAGGTTTAGCGAAGGAAAAAAAAGCAAGAATTCTTATTGCTTCTACTTCTGAAATTTATGGAGATCCTTTAGTACATCCTCAAAATGAAGATTATTACGGGAATGTAAATTCTATAGGACCACGAGGGGTTTATGATGAAGCCAAGCGTTTTCAGGAATCCATGACAATGGCTTACCATCGTTTTCACGGTTTGGAAACACGAATTGCCAGAATCTTTAACACTTATGGCCCAAGAATGCGACTTAATGACGGACGTGTAATTCCGGCATTTATTGGCCAAGCGCTCAGAGGGGAAAACCTTACTGTTTTTGGAGACGGTTCCCAAACACGCTCTTTTTGTTATGTAGATGATCAGATAGAAGGAATTTACAGATTGCTTTTAAGTGATTATTCAGACCCTGTGAATATTGGAAACCCAGATGAAATTACCATTCGTGAATTTGCAGATGAAATTATAAAGCTCACTAACACCAACCAGAAAATTATTTATAAACCGCTTCCAGAAGACGATCCTTTACAAAGGCAACCAGATATTACTAGAGCAAAGGAAATTCTAGGTTGGGAGCCAAAGGTTTCCAGAGAACAGGGGATGAAGATCACTTATGATTATTTTAAGGGACTCACACAAGACGAATTATTTAAGAGTGAGCATAAAGATTTTGCTAAACATATAAGGCGCTAAATTAGAATTATATGAAAGAATCGTCATTGGTTTCGGTTATAATGCCAGCCTATAATTCGGCAAAATTTATTGCTGAATCGATTCAATCTGTAATCAATCAAACCCACCAAAACTGGGAGTTATTAATAATAGATGATGCCTCCGAAGATGCAACATTAAATATTATTGAAACACTTCAGTTAGAAGATTCCAGAATAAAGCATTGTAAGAACAGTATAAATGAAGGCGCAGGAATAAGTAGGAATAAAGCAATAAGAGCCGCTAAAGGCAATTTTATAGCATTCTTGGACGCAGACGACCTTTGGTTGCCAGAAAAATTAGAAATCCAGTTAGAGTTCATGTTTTCTAAGGATTTGGATATGACTTACTCTAGTTACTATCTTATAGATGAAGCGGGAAAATTCTTAGATAAAAAAGTGCAAGCTCTTCCAACCCTAACTTATAAAAAATTACTTAAATCTAATTATGTAGGCAATCTAACAGGTATTTATAGCGTAGATAAATTGGGAAAGATATATAGCCCAATCCTTAGAAAACGACAAGACTGGGCTTTGTGGCTGTCTGTTATGCAAAAAATAGGAGCTACAAAGGGCATTTTGAAGCCTTTAGCAAAATACCGAATTAGAGAAAATTCTATTTCTAATAACAAGACGGGGCTTTTAAAGTATAACTATTTGATTTATAGCGAATTTTTAAAGTACAACAAGCTTAAAAGTTTAATTAAAATGGGAATTTTTCTAAAAGAACACTTTTTTGTGAAGAAGAGACAAGTAACCTCCTTAAATGAGTGAGGTAAATTGTTTTAGTTTACCGCTTTTATTCCTTTTTAAGATTGGCATTTTTTCGAATTCTACCTGAAGATTTTTGCCCACAAAAGTTTCAATAGCACTCAATATTTTCTGAATTTGATTTGCAGATAATGCAGCTTCGCTTACATATTCAATTTTAAACTTATCAAGATCTGTCTGAACAATTAAAAATTCTTTGATACTTCCAGCATCTTCAATAATAGACTTTGTAACATAGTAAAAAGTAAGTCCAGGTACCACTTTCCCATCAGCCAATCTTGCCACATCATTGGTTCTACCCGTAAGATTTAATAAGATTGGATGTTTATGTGTACTGTTTTTAGATAAAGTTCCGGTATCTCCAATATCATAACGGATCATGGGGTGTGCCTTGTTATAAAGAGAAGTTATCACAATACGACCTTCTTCTCCATTAGGCAAGCTTCGATTATTCTCGTCCAAGATTTCTATGAACAAACTTTCGGCATTAACAATCCAATAATCATCTATGTTTTCAAAAGCAATTAATCCAACTTCACTAGCTCCATATTCGTTAAAAACTGGAATTCCAAAGGAAGTTTCAATAAGTGTTTTGTCGTTTTCGAAAAGTTTTTCGGAAGTCACAATACACACTTTTAAAGACGGACACGTTTCTTTTAAAACAATCTTTCGCTTCTTCAAAAATTTAGCGAATAGTAAAATAGCACTAGTATAGCCATTAATATAATCGAAATCAGATTTTTCAAAACGGGTTAAAAACTCCTCCATTTTCTTTTCGCTAAGATCAAATACATTGAATCTTCGGCGTAAGCTTACCTGGTCTTTGAAACGTTCGGTTAAATTTCCGTAGAAATCTAGCGGAATACCATAAAACCTAGCTTGTAGCGATTTGTTGAGGTCTATATTTATCCAGTGATATCTATCTATAAATTCCGCCCAAGTTATGGCGTGACAAAACCTGTCTTTTGCAAAAATAAAAGGATGCCCACTAGAGCCCGAAGTTTTACCTACATAGCTATTTTTATGAGAATAATTCTTACTGAGTCTTTCCTTTAGAGGTCTTTGTAGATCTGACTTTTGCATTACCGGAACTTCTTCCCAATCTTCAAATTCGTTGTTTCCAAAGAACTTTTTATAATAGGAATTGTGCGATAAATGGTAGTTTACGATAGCTTTTCTTCTATTGAAAACATAATCTTCAAATTCATCTTCCGGGATATCCTGAATTTCACGCAATAATTTTTGTGCCCTGTTAATGGGGAATTTATTAAGCTGAAGAGAAATTTTAAACCAATTCAAAGGCTAGAGTAACTTTATTTTATTCAAAATTATTAGTGCTTCAATTTACAAACAATTATTTTTGGCGCAAGAACTTAAAATAACTTCCACATGAATATTTTGATATTAGGTGCCGGTGGCCGGGAACATGCTTTTGCTCATAAAATATTGGAGAGCAAGCAATGCGACCAGCTCTTTGTTGCTCCTGGAAATGCAGGGACAGCTCAAATCGCAAAAAATATCGATTTGAAGGTAACTAATTTTGAAGCAATCAAAGACTTTGTACTTAAAGAAAATGTGGAAATGCTTGTGGTAGGTCCAGAAGATCCTTTAGTTATGGGAATTACAGATTTTTTTACTAACGATTCAGCTTTAAAAAATATTTCAGTCGTTGGGCCCTCAAAACGAGGCGCACTTCTAGAAGGAAGTAAGGAAAGAGCTAAGGAGTTTATGGCAATGCACAATATTCCAACAGCAGCTTATCAAAGTTTTACTGCGGAAAGTTTAGATGCAGGAAAATCCTTTTTAGAAACATTAAAAGCTCCTTACGTGCTTAAAGCAGACGGGTTGGCAGCAGGAAAAGGGGTTTTAATCCTAGAAGATCTGGAAGAAGCAAAAACCGAATTAGGGCACATGTTGGTAGACAGCAAATTTGGAGATGCAGGGGAAAAAGTGGTGATAGAAGAGTTTTTAGATGGTATAGAATTGAGTGTTTTTGTATTAACCGATGGGAAAAATTATAAGATCCTGCCTACAGCTAAAGATTATAAGAGAATTGGAGAGGGCAACACAGGTTTAAATACAGGTGGAATGGGAGCGATCTCTCCTGTGCCTTTTGTGGATGAAGTTTTGATGAATAAAATAGAAGAGCGAATTGTAAAACCTACAATCAACGGACTTCAGAAAGAAAATATAGATTATAAAGGTTTTGTATTTATTGGATTGATTAAAGTAGGTGATGAGCCTTATGTAATTGAATATAACGTAAGAATGGGCGATCCTGAAACTGAAGTAGTTCTTCCAAGAATTGAAAGTGATCTGGTAGAGTTGTTCAAGTCTTTAAAATCACAAAAACTGAATGAAACCAGTTTAAAAATATCTCCTAAAACTGCAACTACCGTTATGTTGGTTTCTGGTGGATATCCTGAAGCTTATGAAAAAGGTAAAGAAATTAGCGGATTAGAAAATGTAGATGGATCCTTAGTTTTTCACGCAGGGACTTCAGAAAATGAAGGAAAAGTGGTTACTAATGGAGGAAGGGTTCTTGCTGTGACCTCTTTTGGAGAGGATTACAAACAGGCACTAAAAAAATCTTATCAAAATGTAGATAAACTTCATTTTGATAAGATGTATTATAGAAAGGACTTAGGTTTTGACCTAGCCTAAGAATGAGTGTGCTTTTGGATCGCGGTTTTCCTCATCATTGTCGTTGAATTTCTTCAGTTGCAACATCCAGTAAACGAAGGCAGCAAAACAAATAATCATAAAAACCCAATTCAAGATATTGGCTAAAAACCAGGATTCATATTGTAATTCTCTAAGGGCATCATAAGGAATAAATAATATTTCTGTAAAAAGCCAAGCGATTCCTTCAAAAAAATCTTTCATTGTATAACTTTGTTATATTATGGCACAAAAATATAAAAAACGAACATGCTAACAAGCTTTTTTAGCAAATCTAAACCAGTAATTTTTTTAACAGTCGTGATATTTATGGCTGTTTTTTATATTTCGGCAAACCTGCAAGCCCTATTTCAGGAGTTTAGTGCATATCTATTGTTGACTAAAATTGGAGTTTTAACAAGTTTTTTAATAAGTGTTTTAATTTTAGATTTTATTGCAAAAAAGAATGAACTCACCAAGCGAAGTGGTTTTAAGATCTTGATCTTTGCACTATGTGCAGTTTCTTTTTCAGGAATTTTAAAGGACAATCAGGTAATTGTAGCTAACCTTTGCGTTCTTCTGGCGCTTAGAAGAATTATTAGCTTGAAATCTAGGAGAGATGTGGCATTAAAAATCTTTGATGCTACTTTCTGGATCTGTATCGCTTCCCTCTTTTATTTCTGGGCTATCCTTTTTCTCATAATCGTTTATTGTGGGATTATTTTCCATGCTGTAAATTATTTTAAGAATTGGCTTATCCCAATAATAGGAGCGCTAATTGTATTCGTACTTGTTACTACTTTTCATTTGGTGTTTCATGATGATTTTTATACTTGGAACGCTTGGTTTCAGGAAAGCTCTTTTAATTTTGAAAATTATCAAAACTTATCACTTTTAATCCCACTAAGTGTTCTCTTAGCTATTACTTTTTGGACCTTATCACATTATTTCACATTATTTCAAAAATCCGGAATAAGATCTAGACCCACTTATATGCTAGTGTTTATTACACTTTTAATATCTTTATTAATAGTCATATTTTCACCGGTAAAGAACGGAAGTGAATTGTTGTTTTTCTTTGTCCCGTTGTCTATTATAACTTCAAATTATTTTGAAAACAAAAAAGAACGTGGATTCAAAGAAACGCTTCTCATCGTTTTAATATTAATGCCAATTTTAGTTCCCATATTTTTTTAGAACTATCTAAGATTTAATAAATCTCAAGGTTTTCCACTACTTCAAAATATAATACCTTTGTTTCCACAAGATTTTTAGATGAAATTAGTTTTCAGGTTTAAATCTTCAGTTTTCCATAAATTTTTAATAAAACCAATATGTTTTCAGCAAAAGCAAATAAGATTTTTAAAGAAGTAATAGACACTTATCACATTGTGAATGATGTAGATCAACCTTTTAAAAACCCTTTCAATAAAGACACTCAACTTATAGAACACCTTTTATTTAGAAAATGTTGGATAGATACTGTGCAGTGGCATTACGAAGATATTATTCGTGACCCAAACATAGACCCTGTGGCAGCCTTAACCTTGAAGAGACAGATAGACGCTTCTAACCAAGACCGTACAGATATGGTGGAGTTTATAGATAGCTATTTTTTAGAGAAATATAAAGATGTGACTGTAAAATCTAGTGCTACCATTAATTCTGAAAGCCCCTCGTGGGCAATAGATAGACTTTCTATTTTAGCTCTGAAGATCTTTCATATGGATGAAGAAGCGAAAAGAGAAGACGCCTCAGCAGATCACCGAAATAAATGTGAAGTTAAGCTGAATGTATTATTGGAACAACGAGTAGATCTTTCTTCAGCAATAGATAGATTGCTTCAAGATATTGAAAACGGAGAGAAATATATGAAGGTGTACAAACAAATGAAGATGTACAACGACAACGAATTGAACCCTGTTTTAAGAAAGAAAAATTAGTTGTGAGCAGCAATTCCAATATATCTAAGTCTTCAGAAAGTAACTTTAAGCTGAATAAGAATGCTGAAGCACATATATTGGTAATTAGATTATCTGCTTTGGGAGATGTGGCAATGTTAGCGCCTGTATTAAGAGTTGTTTCTGAAACGTATCCTAAGCTTAAAATTACGTTGCTTACCAGAGCTTTTTTTGCTCCTATTTTCAATAATATTACAAATGTAACTATCTACGAGGCCGATGTTAATGGGGAACATAAAGGTGTTTTTGGGCTAAGTAGCTTGGCAAAAGATTTAAGGGATCTTGGGGTAGATGCAGTGGCAGATATGCATGATGTTTTAAGAAGCAATGTGTTACGATCTGTTTTTTATTTCTACGGAATTCCATTTAAACAAATAAATAAAGGGAGAGCTGAAAAAAAAGCACTTACCACAGCTAATAATAAAATATTTAAACAACTTAAGTCAACCCATCAGCGCTATTCCGATGTTTTTACAGAATTGGGTTATCCAATAGATCTAAGCCTTCATAAATTTCCTGAAAAGCAAAAAATCTCTCCTAATACCCGAGAAATTACAGGAACTAATCCTTTAAAATGGATAGGAATAGCACCTTTTGCCCAACACGATTCCAAAGTATATCCTTTAGATCTTATGGCTGAGGTTTTGTCTCAACTAAACCAAGCTGGAAAGATTCAAATTTTTCTTTTTGGCGGAGGGAAAAAGGAGACTAAACAGTTAGAAGGATTGGCAGCAAATCATGAACATGTTATCTCTCTTGCAGGAAAATTAAAATTTACAGAAGAATTGGCACTAATTTCTAATTTAGATGCCATGGTTTCTATGGATAGTGGGAATGCTCATCTTGCGGCAATGTATGGAATTCCTGTAATTAGCCTTTGGGGTGTAACGCATCCATATACTGGATTTACGCCGTTTAATCAGCCAATAGAAAATAGTATTCTACCAGATCTATATAAATATTCGCAAATCCCCACTTCTATTTATGGGAATAAAGTCCCTGCAGGGTATGAAGATGTTATGCGAAGCATTACTCCCGAAACAGTGGTTTTAAAGATCAATCAAGTATTAGGCATTTAGATGTAGAAATAGATTCTAAACATCATCATAATCTACTTTTAAAGTGGGAGTGGTTGGATGCGCTTGGCATGTTAGGATTAACCCTTCGGCAATCTCGCTATCTGTTAGGATCTGGTTTTTTGCCATTTCAGCTTTTCCTTCAACAATTCTAGCAATACAGCTACTACAAATTCCGCCTTGACAGGAATATGGAACATCTAGATCGTTCTCTAAGGCTGCATCTAAAACACTATCCTTTTTATCCATAGAAAAGGTGGTTTCCTCATCATCTACCAAAACTGTAAGAGTAGTTTCGCCTTCTAAGTTAGCTTCAATCTCACCGGAATCTGAAGAAGTAAATAATTCGAAAAGTATCTTTTCCTTACTAATACCATTTTTCAGTATATTTTCAGAAACGCTATCAATCATCATTTCTGGCCCACATAAATAGAACCTTTCAAAGTCAAGATCATCAAATTTATTTTTCAGGACATAGTTTACAGTACTGTTTTCAATTCTCCCAAAATGAGCATTTTCTTCCTGAGTTCTACTATAAATAAACTCAATAAATAGCCTTTCAGGATACTCAAGCTGAAGTTTTAGCAGCTCCTTAAAGAAAATGGTGTCGTCGGGAGTTTTATTTCCATAAACCAATACAAATTTACTTTCAGCTTCCTGCTGAAGCATGGTTTTGACTATGGATAGCACTGGAGTAATTCCGCTTCCTGCTACAAAAGCAGCATAATTATGCTTAGAATTTCCTGGTTCGAAGATAAATTTTCCTTCCGGAGGATGCACTTCTAAAGTATCTCCCGCTTTCAGTTTATTATTTGCCAATACAGAAAAAGTTCCGCCTTCTACTTCCTTTACAGTAACCTTAAACTCATTGGTATTTGGAGCAGAACATAGAGAATATGCTCTTCTAACTTCTTTCCCATCTATGGTTGTTTTAAGCGTAATATATTGACCAGCTTTAAAAGAAAAAACGTCTTTAAGATCGGTAGGAATATCGAAAGATAAACTAACCGCCTGCTCCGTTTCACGGATAACTTCTTTTATGTTTAAGCTATAAAATTTATTCATGTCGTGCAATTTGGATGCAAAAATACAAAGTCTATAGTTTTTTATTTGTAACAAATTGGTAAATTTCCACACTTCTAATAAAACCTATTAATTATGTTCAAGCGTTTATTCTCGCTAGAGTGGAAATCATTTTTTAGATCGGCTAGTTTAGGCAAGAGTATTGGCCTAAAAATTTTAATGGGGTTCTTTGCACTTTATTTTACTGTCGCCTTTCTTTTTTTTGGAATTGGGCTCTACCCATTAATCATAAAATATTTCCCGGGACAAGAACCTATGTTTTTTGTGAATAGGTTTGTTTTAGTATGGCTAGTAATGGAATTGGGCTATAGATTCTTACTTCAAAATTTACCAATTACAAATATAAAACCCTTAATGCTTCTACCTATTAAAAAGCGAAAAGTGGTGAATTTTGTACTGATTAAATCTTTATACTCTTTCTTTAATTTTTTACCTCTACTTATAATTATCCCTTTCGGAATCTATAATATTTACGAAGGTGCATTTGGAACATTGAATATTTTAGCATGGATGCTTGCAATGATTGGACTTACACTCTCAGTAAATTTCGGGAATTTTATAATAAAGAAAAACTTCACCGATAACATTAAAGCGCTAATTCCTGTAGTGGCGATTATTGCGGTTTTGGGTCTCTTGGATTATTTCAAAATTTTTGAAACTAGTGTTTGGTTTGGAAAAGGTTTAAATGAGATATTAGAAAATCCTCTCTTGGCTTTAATTCCAGCACTGATCTTCGCATTTTTCTTTAAATACAACCAAAAAGATCTAGAAAATAAATTTTATCTGGACGCAACTTTAAAAGAAGAGGTTAAAGATGCAAATACTAAAGAATTTTTATGGACAAGGCGTTTTGGTGAACTAGCACCATACTTGCAATTAGATCTAAAAATGATCTGGAGAAATAAAAGACCTAAAACAACTGTATACATATCTATTCTATTTTTGGCTTATGGCCTTATTTTTTATGGAAATGACTCCTATAATGAGATGCCTGCATTCTTTATTTTTGTGGGTATTTTTATAACTGGGATTTTTATGATCAATTTTGGTCAGTTCATTCCAGCATGGGATGCAGGATATTTTCCACTTATCATGGCGCAAAACATCCCTTTAAGAAAATATCTTACAGCAAAAGCGGGATTAATTACTGTGAGTGTAGTTGTGTTAGCAATTCTTTCTACACCATATTTATATTTTGGCTGGAAAATACTTTTAATGAATATGGTGTGTGCAGTGTATAACATTGGTGTAAACATTCCTATTTTACTCTATGCAGGCTCCTTCAATAGAAAAAAGATCGATCTGGATAAAAGTCCGTTTATGAATTATCAAGGAATGGGAGCCACACAATGGATAGTAGGGCTTCCCCTCATGATAATGCCAATTCTAATTTTCTGGATCTTTAATAAATTTATTTCTTTTGAAGCTGGAATTACAGCATTATTCGTTTTGGGTATGCTAGGATTAATATTTAGAGAACGCGCAATCGGTTTTGTTGCACAGCGATATAAAAAACAGAAATACGCTATGATTGAAGGTTTTAAACAATCTGGCGAATAAAAACATTTAGATTATGATTACAGCTACAAATCTTACTAAAGTATATAAGGGAACAACCGTTCTCAACATAGAACATCTGGATATTCCTATGGGACAAAGCATGGGGTTAGTTGGAAATAATGGTGCAGGAAAAACCACTTTTTTCAGTATGCTATTAGATCTTATTCAGCCTACTACAGGAAATATTTTTAATAATGAAATTACTGTAAGTCAGAATGAAGAATGGAAATCTTTTACCAGCTCTTTTATTGATGAAAGTTTTTTGATAGGATACCTTACACCTGAAGAATATTTCTATTTTATTGGAGATCTTCGGCAACAAAACAAAGCCGATGTAGATGCATTATTGTTAACTTTCGAAGACTTCTTCCACGATGAAATATTAGGAAAACGCAAGTATCTACGTGATCTTTCAAAAGGGAATCAGAAAAAAGTTGGGATTGTAGCAGCACTTATAGGAGATCCAAAAGTGATAATTTTAGATGAACCTTTTGCTAACCTGGATCCAACCACACAAATTAGATTAAAGAAAATAATTAAAGATATCACCGCTCAAAAGGAAACCACCATCTTAATCTCGAGTCACGATCTTATTCATATTACAGAAGTTTGCGAAAGGATTGTTGTATTAGACAAGGGAGATCTTGTAAAAGACCTTATGACCTCTATGGCTACACTAGATGAGTTGGAAACTTATTTTTCTAAAGATTTAACTATGAAAGAATAAACATGGGTTTTGGATTATTCTTTCAACTCTACAATTTCTAAAAAGAAACGTATTTTAGCATACTAAATGTAAAGCACTTCTGTTATTTATAATATCAAGAACTTATTGATTTTGAATAAATTTACACACGTATTTGGCTGCCTAATTTTGGTAATTGCTATTTCTGGTTGCTCAAGGAAAAAGGACAAATTCATCAATAGAGGGTGGCATGCCGTAGGAACAGAATACAACATTCTTTATAACGGAGGACTTGCTCTAAAACAGGGGAAACAGGAAGTTGCCACCTCTTACAACGAAAATTTTTGGAATGTTTTACCTGTAGAGCGTATGCAAATTTCTGAAGAGATCTCATTGCCTGGAACTGTGAAAAATGAGTCTTTTAAGTTAGCTGAAGAAAAAGCAACCAAAGCTATCCAAAAACATTCGATGCTTATTGAAGGCAAAGAGAAAAATCCACAGATAGACGAAGCTTATTTACTTTTGGGAAAAGCTCGGTATTTCGATCAACGATTTTTCCCAGCATTAGAAGCTTTCAATTATATACTTCATAAATATCCTGCCAGTAATACGATAAATCACGCACAGATTTGGAGAGAAAAAACCAACATCCGACTTCAGAACAACAAACTAGCCATTAAAAACCTTAAAAGGATTATCAAGTCTGAAACTTTGAAAGATCAAGATAGGGCAGATGCGAATGCTATGTTGGCACAAGCATTTATAAATATTAATCAAGTGGATAGTGCCGTTGCGCCAATTAAAATAGCTGCTAAATATACCGAAAATAACGATGAAAAAGGCCGTTATCTCTATATCCAGGGACAGTTGTATAACTTACAAAAAAAGCGGGATAGTGCCAATTATGCATTCAATCAGATTATAGATCTTAACAGAAAGACACCACGGGAATATTTAATAAATGCTCAAATTGAAAAAACCAGGAACTTTAATTTTGAGACAGAAGATCCTTCAATTTTATTAGCGAGCTTGAATGAAATGGAAGAGAATAGGGAAAATAGACCGTTTTTGGACAAAATCTATTTTCAGAAAGCTGAATATTATAATCATACAGATTCAGATAGTCTTGCGGCTCTTTACTATAATAAATCTTTAAAAGAACAATCTCAAGATAGTTATCTAGTCTCTCTAAACTATGAGACTTTAGGAAATATGAGTTTCGACAAGGCTTTGTATAGAGAAGCAAGTGCTTATTACGACAGTACTTTAACTAAGATTCCAAATAATTCCAGAGACTATTTCTTTGTGCAACGTAAGCGAGACAATTTAAAGGAGGTTATCTATTACGAAGAAATCGCAGAAAAAAACGATAGTATTTTACGTTTTGTGTTTATGCCAGAAGACGAGCGTGTAGATTATTTTACCCGATATGTGAATAATCTGAAAGAAGCGGCTATTATACAAGCAAAAGAAGGGGAGGTTCCAGAAGCTCAAAACCAACAACCTAGAACACCTTCGTCTAGAAATACACCAGGAGCTCCTCCATCTATTGGTAACGATCCTGCAAACACTTTCTATTTTTATAACCCGAGAAGGGTGTCTTCTGGCTTAGAATCTTTTGTAAGAACATGGGGCCCAAGAGAATTAAAAGATAACTGGAGGCTTAACTCCGGAAATATCACCAGTATTGCAAAAGATGGTTTAGATGAGGTGTCCGGGCTTATTATTTCTAATAACCCACAATTTGCGGCACAAACCTATATAGATCAAATCCCTACAGATCCTTTACAGATTTCTGAATTGGAAAAAGAGCGTAACGATGCTTATTATAGTTTGGGATTAATTTATAAGGAGAAGTTCAATAAACCAGATTTAGCTTCAGAAAGACTAACTGCTTTGTTGAATTATACAAATGAAGAACGCCTAGTAGTTCCAGCAAATTATTATTTATATCTGATTAATCTGGAATTAAATAAGACTTCAGAAGCTGAAAAATACAAACAGATTGTTTTAAATAATTATCCAGATTCTAGATATGCATCCAGAATTAATAATCCGGATTTGGCAATTATTCAAGAAGATGCCGCCACAGATATGTACAAAACTTTATACACTCTTTTTGAAAATGGAGAGTTTGTTAAAGTGATCCAAGAAAGCATTGCTTTTATAAATGAGTATCCAGAAGAAGAATTATTACCAAAAATAGAACTACTAAAGGCACGAGCTTCGGGAAGAATTTATGGTATAAATGCATATAAGGAAGGATTATCTGCTGTTGCTTCAAATTATCCTCAAACAAAAGAAGGAGTTACTGCTTTGGAATTATTAAATACAGCAATTCCCGAAATGGAAAGAAGTAATTTAGATATTACTGCTGCTTCTAGTAATATGAAATTACTCTATAAACTAGCGGTAAATGACACTATAAAGACACAAGAATTAAAGAAAAAACTCGAAAGCGCTATTTTAGACTTAGATTATTCAGGGCTTTCGGTTTCACAAGATGTGTATAATAACAAAGAATTATTTTTAGTGATTCACGGATTAAGTAATTTTGAAAAAGCTGAAGGCTTTGCAGAATTACTGAGCATCAATAAAAAATATAAAATAGAATTAAAGCCTATAATTATTTCTTCAGAAAATTATAGAGTTGTTCAACTAAAGAAAAATCTTGAAACCTACCAAGAAATAATCAATAAACAAGAACCCTAAGCTATGTTTACAAACCCAACCAAATCTAAAGAAAAAAACGAGTCAAATAGAGAGCAGAACCGAATATCAGCAGGAACAGTTATTACTGGAGATATCGAAGCCAAAGGTGGCTTTAGAATTGAAGGAACGCTTAACGGAACTTTAAAAACTGAAGGAAAAGTGGTTATTAGCAAAGGCGGACTGATAAAAGGTGATCTTGATTGCCAAAGCGCAGATTTTGAAGGAACTTTTGACGGAAAATTAAATGTTTTAGAAACCTTAATGTTGAGGTCTACCGCAATTATTGATGGCGAAGTGAATGCAGGGAAATTATCTATAGAACCTGGCGCTTCTTTTAATGCTACTTGTAGTATGAAAGGTGCTGTAAAATCTCTTAAAAATGGACGAAAAGAAGGAAAACGAGAAGAAAAGTCAGCTTAGAAATTGGGCTATTTTCTCAGGAATTGCGTTCCAAATGGGAGGAACCATCTTTGCTTGTGCCTGGATTGGCAAAAAGCTGGATGAGCGTTACCCATCTAACAAAAACTGGTTTACTATTGGTTTTGTTTTATTTGGTGTATTTGCATCTTTATATATTGTCTTACAACAATTAAAAAGCCTCAATAAATAAAATTAATGATTTTAAAAGTTCTCAAATTCACCCTCCTTTTTTGCTTTATAATTGGATTGGTCTATGTTCTTCAGGTTAAACTTTTTCAATCCACCCTTAGCGATCAAGAGTCTATTCTTATAGAATTCAGTTATTTATTCAATTTTGCTTTTACCTATTTTTTTTTATTAAACGTTATTTTATTCCAACAAAAATTAAAGGACATACTAGGCTTTGTGTTTTTAGGAGTAAGTATGCTTAAATTCGGAATATTCCTTTTTGTTTTAAATTCTAAAAACTTAGAAATAAGCAAATCAGACTTCTTGTTCTTTTTTATCCCTTTTGTGATCTGTTTAGGGATTGAATTATTCTATGTAGCACGTATATTAAATAGCTTTAACTATAATAATAACAGGGAGTTAGAGTGATTTTTATCTTTTAAAACTTATTGAAAGTTTTTAGGAGATGTTTTTATTAAAATTGTGTACATTTGCACCGAAATTTATAGACCGAAACTGTACCTGAAATGAAAAAGGATAACATTGTTAAGATTTTATTGGCTGTATTTTTAGTGCTTTTATCTGTGAATGGCTATGCTCAAGAAGATGGAGTGGAGCATGTAGATAATGAAGACACTGAAGTTCAGGAGGTATCTGGTAAAATTGACACTAAGGAAGAAGTTGCTCAATATATAGATCACCACCTACAAGACTCTCATTATTTTAACTTCTTTTCAGATGGTAGTATAGGAGCACATTATGGTTTTCCTTTGCCTGTTTTATTATGGGATAATGGATTAAAAGTATTTTCTGCATCAAAATTCCACCATGGTGAAACAGTGGCGAATGTAGGCGGAGATTATTATAAATTATATCATAATAAAATATATAAAACCAATTCTGAAGGGGTTATAACTTATAAAGAAGATGGTCATGTTTCAAATGAAAAGCCATTTGATTTTTCGTTAACGAAAAATGTAATAGCCATGTTATTTGTTTCGCTTCTAATGTTTATTGCATTTAAAAGCCTTGCATCATCTTATAAAAACAAAGACATTCCTACTGGTATTGGAAGAATATTAGAGCCGATGGTTTTATATGTTAGAGACGACATAGCTAAGCCAAATATTGGTCCTAAATACAGGAAATATATGGGTTTTTTACTAACCGTATTTTTCTTTATCCTAATTTTGAATTTGTTAGGATTAACCCCTCTTGGTATTAACGTTACGGGTAACATCGCTGTTACTTTTTGTCTTGCGTTAGTTACATTTTTTATTGTACAATTTAGCGGAAACAAACATTACTGGAAACATATTTTTTGGATGCCTGGTGTGCCAATACCAATGAAAATTGTTCTAATGCCAATAGAGATTTTAGGAATGCTTACAAAACCATTTGCATTAATGATCCGATTATTTGCTAACATGACTGCTGGCCACGTGGTTGTAATGAGTCTTTTAGGATTAATCGTAGTATTTCAAAACTGGATTGCAGGTCCTGCATTTTTTGGGTTTACCCTATTTATTTCAATAATAGAATTGTTAGTAGCATTTTTACAAGCATATATTTTCACCTTGTTAAGTGCTTTATATATAGGAATGGCTGTAGAAGATCATGAACATCATCCAGAGGATCATAGTGAAGATATCCCAGTTATTTAAAAAAGTTTTATAAATAAGTAAGTTTAATTTTTTAATAAAGTAGTTTATGGAAGTAATGGATGTAAGTATGATTGGTAAAGGTCTTATCATCATTGGTGCGGGTGTTGGTCTAGGTATGATCGGTGGTCGCGCGATGGAAGCAATTGCACGTCAGCCAGAAGCAGCAGGAAAAATCCAAACAGCAATGATTATCGTTGCTGCATTATTGGAAGGTGTTGCATTCGCAGCGTTATTCGCTTAATTGAAACAAGTCAAACTTTGCAACGGTTGGTTGCAAAGTTTGATTTTATTAAAAAAAATAGTTTACTTATAAAATAGATATATGGAAAAGTTAATAAATGATTTTTCTTTTGGGTTATTCTTTTGGCAAGCAATAATACTAGTAGTATTAATTTTGTTGCTTAGAAAATTTGCCTGGAAACCAATTTTAGACTCATTAAATAATCGTGAAGAAGGGATTAAAAACGCTTTACTTTCAGCAGAGAATGCTAGAAAGGAAATGCAAAATCTTCAGGCAGATAATGAGAAGTTATTAAATGAGGCAAGAGCTCAGAGAGACGCAATGCTTAAAGAGGCTCGTGAATTAAAAGAGAAGATTGTAAGCGAAGCTGCTGCAGAAGCTCAGGAAAAAGCTGATAAAATTGTAGCGAGTGCCCAAGTAACTATAGAGTATGAAAAAAATGCTGCAATGGTAGACCTTAAAAATCAGGTTGCAACATTATCTATAGAAATTGCAGAAAAAGTAATTCGTGAACAATTATCTACAACAGAGAAACAACACAAATTAGTTGAGGATATGTTGGCAGATGTTACGTTAAAATAAGTTTATGAAAAGCACCAGAGCTGCACAGAGATACGCAAAAGCAATTTTAGATTTAGCAAAAGATCAAGATGCTACAAAAGTTGTGAATACAGATATGATTGGTATTTTTAATACCATAGCAAATAGTGAAGACCTTCAAGAACTCTTAGCTAGTCCTGTAGTGAAAGCAGAGGTAAAGAAAAACGCTTTAAAAGAAATTTTTAAGGACGCTCATACTATTACCACTGGATCTTTCGATGTTCTTGTAGACAATAATAGAATTATCCAGCTACAAGCTGTAGCTCAAAAATATACTGCTCTATTTAACGAAATGAACCACGTACAAGTTGCTGAAGTAACTACCGCGGTTCCATTAGATGCTAATTTAGAAGCTAAAATACTTGATAAAGTAAAAGAGCTTACAGGAAATACAGCAACTTTAGAGAGTACAGTAGATCCAAGCATTTTAGGAGGTTTTATTCTTAGAATCGGTGATCTTCAATATAATACTAGTGTTGCTAAAAGTCTTAGTAATTTAAAAAGAGAGTTTACAAACAACACGTATATTTCAAAAATTTAATGAAAACAGATACGCTATAAGTGTATCAATTTTATTCTAATAATTATGGCCGAAGTAAATCCAGCTGAAGTTTCAGCAATATTAAAAAAACAACTTTCAGGTTTTGAAGCAAAAGCTTCTTTAGATGAAGTAGGAACAGTACTAACCGTTGGGGATGGTATTGCACGTATCTACGGATTAGCAAATGCTCAATACGGGGAATTAGTTGAATTCGAAAGCGGATTAGAAGGAATTGTACTTAACCTTGAGGAAGACAATGTTGGGGTAGTACTTTTAGGACCTTCTAAAGCAATTAAAGAAGGATCTGTAGCAAAAAGAACGCAGCGTATTGCTTCCATCAAAGTTGGTGAAGGAATTACAGGTAGAGTAATAGACACTTTAGGAGCTCCAATAGATGGAAAAGGTCCTATTCAAGGTGAAACTTACGAGATGCCATTGGAGCGTAAAGCACCAGGGGTTATTTATCGTGAGCCGGTTACAGAGCCTATGCAAACAGGGATCAAAGCTATTGATGCGATGGTACCGGTTGGAAGAGGACAAAGAGAGCTAGTTATTGGTGACCGTCAGACAGGTAAAACTGCTGTGTGTATCGATACTATCTTAAATCAAAAAGAATTTTACGATGCTGGAGTACCAGTACATTGTATATATGTTGCTATTGGACAAAAAGCTTCTACTGTTGCAGGAATTGCTCAGAAATTAGAAGAAAGAGGTGCATTAGCCTACACTACTATTGTTGCTGCAAATGCATCAGATCCTGCTCCAATGCAGGTGTATGCTCCTTTCGCAGGTGCTGCAATTGGTGAATACTTTAGAGACACTGGTCGTCCTGCACTTATTGTGTTTGATGATTTATCTAAGCAAGCTGTTGCTTACCGTGAGGTTTCATTATTATTGCGTCGCCCACCGGGACGTGAAGCATATCCTGGAGATGTATTTTTCTTGCATTCAAGATTGTTAGAGCGTGCTGCAAAAGTTATAAACAACGATAAGATCGCTTCAGAAATGAATGATCTTCCAGATTCTATTAAGCATTTGGTAAAAGGTGGTGGATCTTTAACAGCTTTACCAATTATTGAAACTCAAGCGGGAGATGTTTCTGCATATATTCCAACCAACGTAATTTCTATTACAGATGGTCAGATCTTTTTAACATCAGATTTATTTAACTCGGGAGTGCGTCCAGCAATTAACGTAGGTATTTCTGTATCTCGTGTGGGTGGTAACGCTCAGATTAAAGCCATGAAAAAGGTTGCAGGTACTTTGAAATTAGACCAAGCCCAATTCCGTGAACTGGAAGCATTTGCTAAGTTTGGATCTGATTTGGATGCTGCTACTCTTAATGTTATTGAAAGAGGAAAGCGTAACGTAGAGATCTTGAAACAAGCAGAAAACGATCCTTATCCGGTAGAAGAACAAATTGCAATTATCTTTGCAGGTGCTAAGAACCTTTTAAGAGATGTACCTGTTAATAAGGTAAAAGAATTTGAAACGGAGTATTTAGAGTACTTGAATGTAAAACATCGTGCAACGTTAGATGCTTTAAAAGCAGGAAAACTAACAGATGAAATTACAGACACTTTGGTGTTAGCGGCAAAAGAGCTTTCTTCAAAATATAAAGCATAATCATATTTTAATGTTGAGAAGTGAGCCTTTACTGCTCACTTCTTGATACTATTATCTAACATATGGCAAACTTAAAAGAATTACGCAGCAGGATTACCTCGGTTTCATCAACCATGCAAATTACCAGTGCCATGAAATTGGTATCGGCGGCAAAGTTGAGTAAAGCGCAGGATGCCATTACTGCAATGCGACCTTATTCTGAAAAGTTAACAGAATTGCTACAAAGTCTTAGTGCTTCTTTAGATGCAGATAGCGGAAGTGCTTTTGCGGAACAACGTGAAGTTAAAAAGGTTTTGATAGTTGCTATTTCTTCTAACAGAGGATTAGCAGGAGCTTTCAATACAAATATTGTTAAAGGTGCTCGTGCAGTTGCTGCTTCAAAATACAGCGATAAGAACGTAGAGATCTTAACTTTAGGGAAAAAGGCAAATGATGTTTTAAGTAAGACGTATACAGTTGCAGAGAACAACAATGCTATTTTCGACGATCTTAAGTATGATACTGTAGCTGCAATTGCAGAAAACATCATGCAATGGTTCTTAGATGGTAAGTATGACGAGATATCTATTGTATATAATAAGTTTATAAATGCTGCAACTCAAGATGTAATTACTGAACAGTTTTTACCTATCGAGAAATTTGAAACGGAAGAGAATGTGACTCTAGATTACATTTTTGAACCTGAAAAGGAGCAAATCGTAAAAGATCTTATTCCTAAATCTTTAAAGATGCAGTTATTTAAAGCGATGAGTGATTCATTAGCGTCAGAGCATGGAGCTCGTATGACGGCGATGCACAAAGCAACAGATAACGCTACAGAATTAAGAGATGCCCTTAAATTGTCTTATAACAAAGCAAGACAAGCAGCTATTACTAATGAGATTTTAGAGATTGTTGGTGGTGCTGAAGCATTGAATAATTAAAAAAAATGTCACACTGAGCCTGTCGAAGTGTGATTAAAGTCTTTTTTAGTCTTCGACAAGCTCAGACTGACAAAAGAATCTTTTCAAAACATATAAAAAACCCTTCAGTTCTCTGAAGGGTTTTTCTTTTGGCACTCCTTTTGTTTTATAGGTAATAACTAAAACAAAAAGATCATGAAAACTCTCTACCTACTTCTAAGTGCTTCATTTGTAACAATTCTATTTGCTAGCTGCGCAGGCAACCATGGACTACAAGAAAAAGCACCCGCTACTATGGAATCTTCTTATTATACTACGCAAGGTGAAGTGATCACTTTATACATCCCTGTAACAGCTATACAATCGAATAGGGTGAGTTTAGACGAAGTGTATTTCAGAAATAAAAGAGCAAATCTTATTACCAGCCCCGAGAATCCTGGAGTTTACATGGCAACTTTTGAAATGGGCAAACCAGATATGGTCATGAGCTCAGATCCTAAAGAAGAATTTGGAAATAAAATGCCTCAAAAAATGGAGAAAATGGACTTTGAATTAAATGAAGATGAAGCTATTTTAATTTTCACCCAGAATTCTAAGGTGAAATATTATAAACTAACAGGCGTTAAAGAAAGAGTATAATCTTATATTTATTAACCATTAGAATTAGAACGGGGTGATATTTTTTCACTCCGTTTTTTTATTGTTTTTAAGTGTAGACAGTTTTTGTTGTGCCCTATCACTTAATTGAATAAATTTATCATCTCTAACTAGTACAACCTCATTGGGTTCATTAAAAAAACTTTTTCAGCAAACATTTATTTACGGACTGGCAACAGTATTGCCCAGAATGTTAAGCTTCTTACTTGTTCCCCTTTATACAGATATACTTCCAAAAAAGGAATATGGGGAGGTTTCCATCATTTTTTCTTGGATCATTCTTTTTAATGTTATTCTAGCTTATGGAATGGAAACTGCCTTTTTTAGGTTTTTTCATAAAGAAAAAAATAAAAAACTAGTTATTTCTACTGCAACAGTTTCTTTAATAGTAAGCTCCCTATTATTTCTAGTGTTAGCTTTTTCTTTAAAAGATCACTTAGCAAGTTGGTCTGGAATTAAGGCTGAATATATTACATATACTATTTGGGTATTGGCTTTGGATGCCTTGGTTATTATCCCATTTGCATGGTTGCGCGCCAATCAGCGACCAATGCGTTATGCAGTTATTAAAATATTAAATGTAGCCGTTAATTTAGGTTTGAATGTTTTTTTCTTATTAATGCTACCAAGAATTGCTTCAGAAAATTCCAATGATTTTTTAGATTCTATCTACCAACCCAATTTCGAACTATCCTACATTTTTATTTCGATGGTTATTGCCAGCGCGATGTCTCTTGTAATATTAATCCCATTTTACTTCAAAATCAATTACAGTTTTAGTAAAAATTTATGGAGAGAAATGCTTAAATATTCATACCCTGTACTTTTCGCGGGAATTGCATTTGCAATAAATGAATCTTTTGACAGAATTCTGTTAGGATGGTTGTTACCAAATGATATTGCCGAAGGTGCAGTAGGAGCTTATTCTGCATGCTATAAATTGGCAATTTTCATGACTTTATTCGCCACCGCATTTAGAATGGGGGTAGAGCCTTTTTTCTTCAGTAAAGCTACAGAGGAGAATGCACCAGAAACCTACGCTTTGATCACTCGGTATTTTGTGGCATTTGGATCGGTAATATTATTAACGGTTATCATATTTTCAGATCTTTTAAAAGAACTTTTAATTCGGGACAGCGATTATTGGGAAGCCATGAAAATTGTCCCATTTATTCTGTTGGCGAACTTTTGTTTGGGTATCTATCACAATCTTTCAGTTTGGTATAAAGTTACAGATCGCACAAAGATGGGAGCTTATATTTCTATAGTAGGAGCAGTCGTAACTTTGGGAATCAATTTTGCACTAATTCCAACTATGAGCTATATGGCATCTGCAATTGCAACTGTTTTAGCCTATGGAATTATGATGTTTCTCTCCTACTATTTGGGGCAAAAATATTATCCAATTCCATACAATCTTAAAAAGATAAGCTTGTATTTTATAGTTTCGGTTATATTCTCTGGGGTTTCATTCTACCTATTCAGAAATAATTATTTTGTAGGTATAGGATTATGGTTAGCTTTTATAATTTTGATTTATACCCAAGAGGAAAAGGCAATAAAAAAATTAATAATAAGAAGATGAAAGTGAAAATTATAAATAAGTCTGCACACGACTTACCAAATTATGAAACTGCATTCTCTGCAGGAATGGACTTAAGAGCCAATATTTCAGGACCTATTACGTTAAAACCTTTGGAGAGAGCTATTGTTAAAACAGGACTTTTCATGGAGTTGCCTTTGGGTTTTGAAGCTCAGGTAAGACCAAGAAGCGGACTCGCTGCCAAGAAAGGAATCACTGTTTTAAATTCCCCAGGAACTATAGATGCAGATTATCGTGGAGAAATAGGCGTAATTCTTGTAAATCTTTCTAATGAAGATTTTGTTATTGAAAATGGCGAGCGAGTAGCGCAAATGGTAATTGCAAAACACGAACAGATCTCTTGGGAGCAAGTAGAAGTTCTGGAAGACACCAGTAGGGGAGCCGGAGGCTTTGGAAGTACGGGGAATAAATAAAAAAACAGATTAATCGTCAAGTTGAACTCGTTTCAGCTTCTAGTATAATTTTGCACTTTTGGATCCTGAAATAAATTCAGGATGACGAATTTATAGATTTTACAGAAAAAAAATAAAATGAAGATAATAGTACCAATGGCCGGTCGTGGCTCAAGATTAAGACCACACACGTTAACTGTACCAAAACCTTTGATTCCAATTGCGGGAAAACCAATCGTTCATAGACTGGTAGAAGACATTGCAAAAGTTTTAGATGAAAAGGTAGATGAAGTTGCATTTATCATCGGGCAAGATTTTGGAGAAAAGGTAGAAACCGATTTAAAAGCGATTGCTGAGAGTTTGGGAGCTAAAGGAACAATCTATTACCAAGACAAACCTTTGGGAACTGGACATGCTATAATGTGTGCTAAAGAATCTCTTTCTGGTCCAGCTGTTGTTGCGTATGCTGATACTTTGTTTAAAGCAGATTTCACGCTGAATAAAGATGCAGACGCCGTAATCTGGGTAAAACAAGTGGAAAATCCAAACGCTTATGGTGTTGTTAAATTGAACGGAAAGAGTGAGATCACTGAACTGGTAGAGAAGCCGGAAGAATTTGTTTCAGATCTAGCTGTGATCGGAATCTATTACTTTAAAGATGTTGCAGTTTTAAAAGGAGAGCTTCAAAAGGTATTGGATCAGAACATTATTCGCGGGGGAGAATATCAGATTAATGATGGAATTAAAGCCATGCAAGCTAGTGGGAATGTTTTTGTTCCCGGAAAAGTGGATGAATGGATGGACTGCGGAAATAAGCAAATCACGGTAGAGACCAATGGAAGAATGCTTAGTTTCTTACATCAGGATGGTGAAAAATTGATTTCAGATTCTGTAAAAATTACAAATTCTGAAATTACGGAACCTTGTTTTATCGGTGAGAATGTAGTGCTTACAAATGCTAAAATTGGCCCGAATGTTTCTATTGGGAATGGTACAAAAATTGAAAACTCAACAATTAAGAATAGTCTTATTCAAACGGAAGCAGAGGTGAAAAACGCAAATTTAGATAATGCCATGATTGGTAATTATGCCAAGTTTGATGGAAATTTTACGCAAATCAGCATTGGAGACTATACTGTTTTGGAATAGTATAAATAAATAATTGCAATGAAGATTAACCTTGTTTACTTCCTGCTTTTTAGCATGATTTTCACTTCGGGGCTAAATGCTCAAGAAGTGCAAAATCCGTTGCAAGAAGTTGCGCAAGATGATCTTGGGGAAATAAGCGATGCTTTTCAGGAGCATTTCTTTGAAGCGCTTAAACAAAAAGCGATCGAGAATTTTGAAAAAGCGATAGTTGCTCTTCAAAAAGCTGAAAAAATTCAGCCTAACAATGCTGTGGTTTTTTTCGAATTAGGAAAGAACTACAAAGCTCTTAATGAACTGGATAACGCTATAAATAATTTTCAAAAAGCCAATAGATTACAACCTAACAGAGAATGGATCATGGCTGCTTTAATGGAAACCTATTATCTTAATAAACAATTCGAAGAAGCCATTTTAATTAATAAAGGCTTAGTCTCATTTAATGAGAAATATTATGATCACCTTGCCAAGCTATATTTTGAGCTTCAACAATATGATAAGTTGATTAATTTATTAGATCAATTAGATGCAGAATTGGGAATTACTGAATATAGAAATAACTTGAGGCAACAAATTTATTCGTTAACCAATAACACTTCAGCACAAATAAAAACCTTGCAGGAATCTATAGAGTTGAATCCTGAAAATGAGATGAATTACCTCAACCTTATTTATGTTTATAGTGATGGAGATTTAGAAAAAGAGGCTTTTGCAACTGCCGAAAAAATGAAGTTGCTTTTTCCAACTTCTAAGGTGGTTCATTTGGCTCTCTATAAATTTTATTTGAATGCCAATAAAACTGAAGATGCACTTGATTCAATGAAGCTGGTATTAGAATCTGAAGAGATAGATGCTGCTTCAAAATTTAAAGTGTTGAATGATTTTTTGCTTTTTGTAAATGAAAATCCAAAATATGAAGAAGAGTTAAAACTGGTAGCAACGTTATTTTCAGAAAAAGAAAATAACCCAGAAATCTTTCAGAAATTTGGAGAATACTTTCTTCTGAAGAAAGACAAGAAACAAGCACTTACTTTTTTTGAGTTAGGTATAAGTAAAAATATAGATAATTACGAATTACTTAGAAACACCTTATTGCTTCAGTTGGATCTATCTAAAAATGAAGAGGCATTAAAATTAGGCGATTCGGCATTGGAAATATTTCCCGCCCAGGCCTTATTATATCTAATAAAAGGAGCTGCTTTAAATAACTTGAAGAAGTTCCAAGAAGCAGAAGAAATACTTACATTTGGTATGGATTATTTGATAGAAGATATGGAAATG
>Ga0209309_10001084_pt1 | contig 28408 bp, 20 predicted proteins | sample COGITO_mtgs_1204_2_FD_184807 | JGI IMG/M metagenome (GOLD analysis project Ga0209309, IMG submission 184807) | Pelagic marine microbial communities from North Sea - COGITO_mtgs_120412 (SPAdes) (version 2) | ecosystem: Environmental > Aquatic > Marine > Epipelagic ... | reverse complement strand
TCTTATTACTCATAAACCTTCTAGCACTACAATAATTAAAAGTAAAAAGAATGAAGAAAAACTAGAATTAGAATCTTTGTACGAATCTGTTAGAAATAGCAGAGAAGGCAAAAATTCTAAATTTTCTTTACAAGCTGCTTTCGATCTGGTTAAAAAATATCATTCTAAAGATTGGTTACTTTCCGTAGAAATATATGAGCTAATTCTTCATCAAGATACAAAATTAGCTAAAGAAATTAAGGAGCATTTGGATCAATTAAAAATAAAAAGACCAGAAGTTGCTCACTTAATAGATGGAGGATTAGAGTTAGTTGATAGCAACCTAGTATTTGATTAGTACTTAAAATTTTAAAGACTCCATAGCATCTGAACTTTCAATTTCATTTCCGTTATATTCCAACGTCCATCCCATGGTGTTGGTTAATATATAAATTTTTTGAAGCTCACTAATCAATCTATTTTTAGCATTAGATTTAAGGATCGATTTGTCAATTTTATCCCGTAAGGATTTGTTTATTCGCTTCTGAATGCTATTATAATCATCAGCTTCAAACTGATTTAAATAATCCTGAGTAACATCGTAATATTGAATATTAGGATTTATAGATATTTCTTCTTCTGGAATAAAAGTGATGGTAACCGTTTTTGTTTTAGGGTCGACTTCTGTTTTTAACTTACTTAGATCGTAAGCGATACTCACATCGGCATTCACTATTATTAATGCCTTTTTACGGGCAGAAAGCACATCTAAGTAGAATTTTTTAGAATCTTTATAAGAAAAAACTTGGGCAAAATTTCCTTCTGTTACTACTAACTTACCTACATTTTTAATCTGTTTCTCAATTAAACCAGTACTTTCTATTAATTGATCTCTATCTTTTTGTTTGTCATCAAAATACTGGTAAGCTATAAAACCAATAATCACTAAAACAACCAAAAGTAGCACTTTCCTCATATCAAAAATTTTGACTAAAGATACAAATATGTTTAACTGTGATTTGAAATTATAATTAACGGAAAGACATAAAAAAAACTAATGGACGGCCCCACCCGTCCATTAGCTAATAATTCTAAAATCTACCCCAACAAATTTTAGAAACTTAGCTTTAAATTAAAATCAAAATTTGTTTGAGCAAAAGATGATTTATCCTTTAAAGCTTAAATAAAAGTACATAAAAAAAACCTTGAGAAAAAATATTTTGGAGGTATTTTTAAGATAAATTTATGAATATCAAGTATTTATAATCTAACTTATCATTGAGTTATTAACAATTATGCTCTGAGTTATTAAGTTATACTCCTAAGAGAATTTGGAAATATCATTTTAATTAAAGAATGCTTTTTTAAAAATTTGCCGTAGGAATCTTCTTCTTAATATTTGATATTTTCTCTTCAATTCCTTTCAAAAATTTTTGATGACTTTCTGAATTTTCATTAAAAGGTTTATGCATTAAACCTGTTTGAATAGATTTAATAGATTTGAACAAATCAAACGATTTTTTTGCGACCCATGCATTACAGAATTGATCCCAGATAAAGCCTATTGCTGTACTATTAGGATGTATCATGTCTTCACTATAAAACCTATAATCCCTTAATTCATCTATCATAATTTCATAGGCTGGAAAATAAAAACATCTCTGCTCACCATCTTTATTTTGCGAATTTATAAAGTGATGTATTCCAACGATTAAATGTGATTTACTTTGCTGATTTTCAACTAAACCGTCTTTAATATGTCTCACAGGAGAAACCGTAAATATCATTTTAAGTGAAGGGTTGATTGTTAATAACCTTGAGGTTATGATGTTGAAAACCTTTATTATATCATCAACAAATAAAAGTTCCTTTTTGAAGTTTATCTGCGGAATCTTATGACAATTGGCAACAGAATCTCCACTTTTTAACTCTTTATAGTACCAAGAAGTACCAAAAGTGAAGATAATATGAGATGCATCTTCAATAAAAATTCGAGTAGCCCTTAAACTTTCGTTTAATTTAGACAGTAATTCTTCTTTGTTATTGGAATTTAAACTAGAATGTGCATTAAAACAATGCCATTGTTCATTATGGAAGAATATGTCTTTTTCCTCATAAACATAATTATTACTAACTTTTGAAATAAAATTTTCAATCGCTTTTGGATGATAAAAAATTCCAAAAGGATTTTTTAAGGTCTGGAATTGATAATAATCTAACTTCTCACCTATATTTTCAACAAAACAAGAGCCTAAAAGTAAGATCTTAGAAGTATGATCTATTTTAGGCTCTTGTTCTTTAACTGATATAGGTGTTGTAAATTTCATTTTTCAATAATTCTTATACCTATTTAATTAAGTAATGCTATTCTACGTAGCTTTTTGCATTTGCAAAGGCTTCAGAAATTCCTTGCGGATTTTTTCCTCCTGCAGTTGCGAAAAACGGCTGTCCACCACCACCTCCTTGAATAAATTTCCCTAATTCCCTAACAACTTTTCCTGCATCCAAGTTCTTTTCTTTTACTAATTCCTTAGAAATATAGCATGATAAAAATGCTTTGCCATCTTTTTCTGAAGCTAACAAAAGAAAAAGATTATCTAAATTCTCCCCTATTTGAAAAGCGAGATCCTTTAAACCTCCAGCGTCCAGATCTACTTTTTTGGCTAAAAAAGAAATTCCATTAGTCTCAGATAGCTCCTTCAATAATTCACCTTTTAAGTCCTTGGCTTTTTCCCTTAATAAAGCATCAATCTGTTTTTTAAGAGTTGTATTTTCTTCTTGTAAATTCTGAATGGCTTTAACAGGATTATTAGCGTTTTTTAGTTCTGCTGAAATCTCATTTAACATCTCGGTTTGCTCTGTAAAATAAGATTTTACAGCATCTCCTGTAATTGCTTCTATCCTCCTAATTCCTGCAGCCACAGCACCTTCAGAAGTGATTTTAAAATACCAAATATCTGCAGTATTCTTAACATGTGTACCTCCACAAAGTTCCATAGAATTTCCAAATTTTATAGCCCTAACAGAATCCCCATATTTTTCACCAAACAATGCAATAGCTCCTTGGTTTATAGCCTCAGCATACGTTAAGTTGCGTTGCTCATTCAACTTAATTTGTTCCTGAATTCTTGCATTTACCAAATGCTCTACTTTTTGTAATTCTTCCTGAGTAAGTTTACTAAAATGAGAAAAATCAAATCTTAAATAATCCTGATTTACCATAGAACCTTTTTGTTCTACGTGTGTTCCAAGAACATGCCTCAATGCCTGATGTAATAAATGGGTTGCAGAATGATTAGCTTCTGTTCTTAATCTTTTTGTCTTATCTACCTTTGCCATAAAAAATGCAGAAAGGTCTTTCGGGATTTCTTTCGCAAAGTGAATAATTAAATTATTTTCTTTTTTGGTATCTAGTATTTTAATTCTTTCAGCATCCAAAGACAATAATTCTCCTTTATCTCCTACTTGCCCACCACCTTCAGGATAAAATGGGGTTTTATTGAAAACCAATTGATATAATTTCCCTTGTTTTTTACTGTCCACTACTCTATAACGAGTAATTCTAACATCAGATTCCACTTTATCGTAACCAACAAATGGCTCTGCATCTTCTTTCCCTATTACAGTCCAATCTCCTGCAGTAACTACAGATGCCGCACGAGATCTGTCTTTTTGCTCTTGTAATTTAGAATTAAATTCCTCTTCATTTAAATTATATCCGCGTTCTCTTAAAATAAGTGCAGTAAGATCTATAGGAAAGCCAAAAGTATCAAAAAGCTCAAATGCCTTTTTACCGGAAACGGTTTTTCCTTCAGTCTCATTAATAATTTTTTCTAATAGAACTAAGCCTTGATCTAATGTTCTCAAGAAAGATTGCTCTTCCTCTCTAATTACATTTTCAATTAAACCTTTTTGTGATTTTAATTCCGGGAACGCTTCTCCCATTTGGGAACTTAAAGTAGAAACCAATTTATAAATAAATGGCTCTTTTGTATTTAGAAAGGTAAATCCATATCTAATAGCTCTTCTTAAAATACGTCTAATTACGTATCCTGCTCCAGTATTATTTGGCAATTGTCCATCTGCAATAGAAAATGTGACTGCTCTTAAGTGATCTGCAATTACTCTAATAGCAATATCAGACTTTTCAGAAGTTCCGTATTTAGAATCTGTAACCTTTTCTATGCTTGCTATTATTGGCGTAAAAACATCAGTATCGTAATTAGAGGTTTTATGTTGTAACACCATACACAAACGTTCAAATCCCATCCCAGTATCTACATGCTGTGCAGGTAATTTTTCCAGAGAACCATCGGCTTTTCTATTAAATTCCATAAAAACCAGATTCCATATTTCCACAACCTGCGGATGATCTGCATTTACAAGATCTCGTCCTGGAATTTTAGCTTTTTCCTCTGCACTTCTTATATCCACATGAATTTCAGAACTTGGCCCACAAGGACCTTGATCTCCCATTTCCCAAAAGTTATCCTTTTTATTCCCTAGAATAATTCGGTCTTCCGGAACAATATTCTTCCAAAGATCGTAAGCTTCTTTATCAAGCCCTAGATTATCGCCATCTGTACTTCCTTCAAAAACAGAAACATATAAGATATCTTTATCTACTTTAAATACTTCTGTTAATAATTCCCAGGCCCAATGAATAGCTTCAGTCTTAAAATAATCTCCAAAACTCCAGTTCCCCAACATCTCGAACATCGTATGGTGATAAGTATCCATCCCTACTTCTTCCAGATCATTGTGTTTTCCGCTTACCCTAAGACATTTCTGGGTATCTGTAACTCTATTATGTGTTGGTACAGTATTCCCAAGGAAATATTCCTTAAATTGGTTCATCCCTGCGTTGGTAAACATTAAGGTAGGATCATCCTTAATTACCATTGGTGCAGAAGCAACAATTTCGTGGGATTTCGATTTAAAAAAATCAAGGTATTTTGAACGTATCTCTTGAGAATTCATATAGTGAAAAAAGTCAAATAATTAATTAATTGTGCGGGTGAGAAAAACAATTTTTATATTTGTTCGTTACTCATTGCTCGTTGCATAGTTTTTGCAAGGTTTTATACTCGCAAAAATAGCATAATTTTAATATATGTCGAAGGTTAAATATTATTACGATAGCGAAACACTTTCCTATAAAAAAATAGCACATAAAAGTGGTAGGAAATTTGGTTTTGCCCTAATTGGAATAGCTGGAGCGTTTCTAGCAGGTTTCATTTTATTGGTGATTTATATAAACATCCCACAAATTGAAACGCCAAAGGAAATGGCACTAAAAAGGGAGTTGCAGAACATGCAATTGCAGTACAATATTGTGAACAAAAAAATGGATCAGATAGAAAATGTACTGGCCAATGTAGAAGATAGAGACAATAATATTTACAGGCTTTATTTTGAATCTAATCCAATTCCAGAGGAACAAAGAAAAGCAGGATTTGGTGGAATTAATCGTTATAAAAATTTAGAAGGCTATGAGAATTCTAAACTGATTACTGAAACCAATAAGAGAATGGATATTCTAACAAAGCAAATTGTAGTGCAATCTAAATCCTTAGATGAAATTACTGTTCTTGCTGAAGAAAAAGAACAATTACTTGCTGCAATTCCTGCGATACAACCTGTGAAAAATGAAAATTTAAAGCGAATTGCATCTGGTTACGGTTGGAGAAGTGATCCATTTACCAAGGTTAAAAAGTTTCATTACGGAATGGATTTTTCTGCTCCTCGCGGAACACCTGTATATGCAACAGGCGATGGCCGTATAGAAAGAGCAGATAATAGATCTACAGGTTACGGGAATCATATTAGAATAGATCATGGATATGGCTATACGAGCCTTTATGCACATTTATATAAATATAATGTGAAAAGAGGTCAAAATGTGAAACGTGGAGATATTATTGGTTTTGTGGGTAGCACAGGACGATCTGAAGCACCGCATTTACATTATGAGATTTTTATGAATGAAGATAGAATTAACCCTATTAATTTCTATTACGGAAATCTTTCTCCTGAAGAATTTGACCAAATACTTATAAAAGCGCAACAAGAAAATCAATCTCTAGATTAATGCATATAGACCTCCCAGAAAAAAGATATTATGCTATTGGCGAAGTTGCCGAAGCTTTTAATGTAAATACTTCACTTATTCGGTTTTGGGAAAAAGAGTTTGATGCACTTAAACCTAAAAAGAATGCTAAAGGCAATAGATTATTTACTCCGCAGGACATAAAAAACCTTGAGTTGATTTATCATTTGGTAAAAGAGCGTGGATTTACACTTGAGGGTGCAAAAATTCATTTAAAAGAGGAAAAGAAGAAAACTCTTACTAACTTTGAAATTATACGAAAACTTCAAGGTATAAAATCTGAACTAACAAAAATCAAAAACCAACTATAACATGAAAAAGTGGCTTATTCCAACAATTGCAATTATTATTATAGGAATCATTATTTACAGTACCACCGTAGGATTTAATAACACGGCAATTGTAAAACAAGAAGACGCTAGAGAATCTTGGTCCAATGTAGAAAGTTCTTATCAACGAAGAAACGATCTTATTGGAAACTTAGTTAAAACAGTACAAGGAGCAGCAGATTTTGAAAGAGGTACACTTACAGATGTTATAGAAGCTAGATCTAAAGCAACACAAGTAACTGTAGATCCTACTAATATTACTCCAGAGCAAATGGCACAATTCCAACAAGCTCAAAGTGGTGTTTCTTCAGCTTTATCAAGACTGTTAGTAACTGTAGAACGTTATCCTGATCTTAAAGCAAATCAAAACTTTCTTCAATTACAATCTCAATTAGAAGGAACAGAAAACCGAATTAATGTTGCAAGAGATCGTTATAACGCTGCTGTAACCGAATTCAATAAATATATAAGACAATTTCCAAATACTATTTTTGCAGGCTGGTTTGGGTTCGAACAAATGGTAAGGTATGAGGCAGATGCTGGATCTGAAAATGCTCCAGATGTAGATTTCGATTTTAAATAGACTAACATGAGCAAAGTAGAAGAGTTTTTATCTAAACAGGAAGAAGAAGAAATTGTTGAAGCGATTAGAACTGCAGAAAAAACTACTTCTGGCGAGATACGTGTACACATAGAAAAAACCCATGGAGCAGCCGATATCTTCGAGCGCTCCATGGAAGTTTTTCATCTCCTAAAAATGGACAATACCAAAGAAGAAAATGGCGTACTTATTTATGTTGCTGTAGAAGATCGCGATTTTGTGATATACGGAGATAGTGGAATAAATAATGTAGTTCCTAAGGACTTTTGGGAGAGCACAAAAGATATTATTGTTTCCCATTTTAAAGCAGGGAAGTTTAAACAGGGACTTATAGATGGCATTTTAAAGGCCGGAGAAGAACTACAAAAACATTTCCCTTGGAGCCAAGACGATACAAACGAACTTTCCAATACTATATCTAAAGGATAAATGCTGAAATTCAAAACACTCTTTATATTATCCTTTTTATTTTTTCTGACATTTTCTTTTAGTGCACTAGCACAATTAGACGTTCCTCCAAAACCTAGCAAGGAAACTAGTGTTTATGATTCTGCAGATATGTTATCTCCTTCTGAAGAGCAGATGCTTGAGCAAAAATTAATAGGTTATGCGGACACTACCTCAACCCAAATTGTAATTGCAACAATAGAGTCTCTAAATGGAGAATATATTGGATTATATGCTCCTAAATGGGCACAGGAATGGGGTATTGGGCAAGCAAAGGAAGATAACGGACTTTTAATCCTGCTTTCTAAAGCAGATCGAAAAATTTGGATTACAACTGGTTATGGTTTAGAAGAATACTTAACAGATTTTACTTCCAAAGATATTATTGAAAACATAATCCTGCCAGAATTTAAGAAAGGTGACTTTTATGGTGGCTTAGATCAAGGAACTACAGCCATTTTTCAAGTTCTCGCTGGCTCTTTTCAAGGATCACCTGTTAAAGAAAGTAAGTCTACGGGACTTCCTATTAATTTAATTATAATGGGATTCTTCTTTATTATCTTCCTAATCTCTTTAGCAAAAAAGAACCGAAATAATAAAGGGGGACCTGGAAGCAGAGGTGGAATGGGAAGTACTTTATTAGATGCCATAATTTTAAGCAGCCTTGGAAGAGGTGGCTTTGGTGGTGGAAGTTCTGGAGGAGGAAGCTTTGGTGGCGGAGGAGGATTTGGCGGCGGCTTCGGCGGTGGAGGATTTGGAGGTGGTGGTGCTGGTGGAAGCTGGTAGATACTTCAGTTAGCAGTTAGCGAAAATTATTCCCAATCTACATTGACATGTTTGGAGTAAAGTAAAAAAGGCCCTGAATCAAGTTCAGGGTGATGAAGTTACTTATTAGATTTGCCGTCATGCTGAACTTGTTTCAGCATCTCATTACATCAATTACTACGTTCAATAAAACTTTTTATCACTAGTCTCAAGTTGATAAAATTATATTTCAAATAAAAAATCCCAAAAGAAAAATTTCTCTTGGGATTTTTTGTGAAGATTAAACCCTCGATGAGGGAATTATTTCTTTCTGAAGTAAACCGAAACAGGAACTCCTTTAAAATCGTACTCTTCTCTTAGTTTATTCTCTAAATAACGTTTGTACGGCTCTCTTACATATTGTGGGAGATTACAGAAAAATGCGAACTGAGGTTGCGGTGTTGGTAATTGCATACAAAATTTAATTTTCACATACTTTCCTTTCCATGCCGGAGGGGGATAACTTTCTATAATTGGCAACATACGTTCATTAAGCTCGCTTGTTTTAATTTTTTTACTTCTATTTTTAAATACTTCAACAGCAGTTTCAATAGCTTTAAAGATTCGTTGTTTTGTTAACACCGAAATAAAGATAATTGGCACATCTGTAAAAGGTTCCATTTCCTTTCTAATCCTGCGCTCATACTCTTTCATGGTATTGGTTTCTTTATCTTCTACCAAATCCCATTTATTTACAAGAATAACTATCCCTTTTCTGTTTCGTTGTGCAAGCCAAAAAATGTTTTGCACTTGTCCATCAAATCCTCTGGTAGCATCTAAAACAATAAGACAAACATCACTGTTCTCTATTGCTCTTACAGATCTCATTACTGAATAAAATTCTAAGTCTTCTTTTACTTTAGATTTTCTTCTAATTCCAGCAGTATCTACCAAATTAAATTCAAATCCGTATCTGTTGTATTTTGTGTCAATCGAATCTCTGGTAGTTCCAGCAACATCAGTAACAATATATCTCTCTTCCCCAATTAAAGCATTAATAAATGAAGATTTCCCTGCGTTAGGTCTTCCCACAACTGCAAAACGTGGCAATTCTGATTCCTCTTCATCTTCTACTTCTGGAAGCACTTCAATTAAAGCATCTAACAATTCTCCTGTTCCACTTCCACTTGTACTAGCAATTGGATAATAATCTCCCAATCCTAAGTTGTAGAATTCTACTGCATTTTCTAAACGCTTAGAGTTATCTACTTTATTTACAGCTAATAATACTGGCTTATCCTGCTTTCTAAGTAAATTTGCAACATCCTCATCCATCCCTGTAATTCCAGATTCTACATCTACCATAAAGATTATAGCATCTGCCTCTTCGATAGCAAGTATTACTTGTTTATCTATTTCAGATTCAAAAACATCATCACTACCTTTCACATATCCACCAGTATCAATTAGGGAGAATACTTGACCATTCCAGTCGGATTTTCCATAATGACGGTCTCGGGTTACCCCACTTACCGAATCTACAATCGCCTCACGGCGTTGGATTAATCGGTTAAAAAAAGTGGATTTACCTACGTTTGGTCTTCCCACAATGGCTACTATATTGCCCATATCGACTTTAACTTTTATTAGGCTGCAAAATTAGGGCTTTTTAATTGAATAATAAGGTAGAAAAATGGCTTGTGGTTTAGAGCCACAAAATGTATTTTAAAAATACTTTTTTAGCTGAAGTATTGGATTTAATCTTGAATTTTATTTAATCAATTATCTATTGAATTTAAGAAAGCTACAAGTAACTTCTTCCCCTCTTCCCAAGTTTCAAACTCTTTTGTGCCACATATGTGTTGCTTTTTCCCGATATTGATCATTGGGATTTGTAATACCCCAGACCAATCTTCAGCAACTTCTATCGCACACCATTCATCATTTTGGCTAGAGACCATAAGTCCTGGTACGGATAATTTATTTTTAGGCATAGGGTTAAATCCAGAACATTCTTTAGGGAAATCATCGCGTTCTATATCTGGCAAAGCCACCATAAAAACTCCTTTTACTTCTTTCAATTTATCTAAGTGATCTGCATGAATAATATTTCCACCTCCAAGACTATGAGAAATTAAAATAATTGGTTTGGTATTATATTTTAAAAGGTAGCTTTCTAAAGTTTTTACCCATTTATCACGATCTGGGTTATCCCAATCTTCCTGAACAACTCGTTTAATTAGAGGGAAGTTACTTTCCCAATTTGTTTGCCAATGAGTATCTCCAGAATCTCCTATTCCGGGGACATGTAATATTTGATACTTTTCGCTAAATTTTAGTAGGGCTTCATCAACAGTCATTCGGAATAAATTTAATTTTTCAAGAAGTTTAGTAAAGCACTCTAAATTTAATAGTATGTTCTATCTTCTTTAATTCCTTAATAACTTCGGTATTATAAGCCTTGTTGATATCTGTAATTACATACCCAATAGTTTCGTTAGTTTTAAGATATTGCCCAACAATATTGATATCATGCTCTGCCAAGATTTTGTTGATTCTAGCAATAATTCCCGGTCTATTTAAGTGAATATGAATCAATCTATGTGCATTTTCGAGTATTGGCAACTGTAAATTTGGGAAATTCACAGAATTGGTAGTTCCTCCAGTATTTATATAATCTATGATCTTTCCAGGAACAAAATTTCCAATATTTACCTGTGCTTCTTCGGTACTTCCACCAATATGAGGTGTAAGAATTACATTTGGTAAGTTTCTTAGTGGAGATTCAAATGTATCGTTATTGGTTTTTGGTTCTTCTGGAAATACATCTACTCCAGCACCTCTTACTTTTCCTGATTTTATATTTTGCTGAAGAGCTTCAATTTCTACAACATGCCCCCTACTTAAGTTTAGAAAAATCACTCCTTCTTTCATTTGCTGAAAATGTTTTTCAGAAATAAGATTTTTATTCTCCTTCCTTCCATCTACATGAAGACTTACAATATCTACTTTCTTAAGAAGCTCTTCCAAACTACTACATTTCGTTGCGTTTCCTAAAGCTAATTTTTCAATAAGGTCATAATAATATACATCAAAACCAATAGCTTCAGCAAGAATAGAAAGTTGAGAACCAATATTTCCATAACCCACAATCCCCAATTTTTTTCCGCGAATCTCAAAACTGTTATTAGCAGATTTATCCCAATTTCCCTCATGCATCTTAGAGATCTTATCTGGAAGATTTCTCATTAAAAGAATAATCTCTCCAATTGCCAATTCCACAACAGATCGCGTATTACTATAAGGCGCGTTAAAAACCGCCACACCTTTTTCCAAACATCCTTCCAAATCTATCTGATTGGTACCTATACAAAAAGCGCCAACGGCAATTAAACGTTGTGCATTATCTAATACTTTTTTGGTAAGCTGAGTTTTAGAGCGAATTCCCAGAACAGAAACATCCTTTATTTTTTCAGATAATTCCTCTTCATCCATTGCTCCAGTGTAAATGGAAACATTATAACCTTCGTTCTTTAAAATTTTTAATGCATCTGGATGAATGTTTTCCAAGAGCATCACCTTAATTCTATTTTTAGGGTAGGAAATAGCTTTATTCATTTTGTGTAGGTATAAGAATTCATCTAAGCTAGGTGTAATATGATCTGCATTTTTAAGAACACTATCACGCTCTACATTTTCTGTAAAGGCATAGAATTTATTGGCAAGACCCGCTGCTTTAATTTCGTAATCTGTATACCCGTCTCCTATTACATAAACATCACCTTGAAGATCCATAGATTTTAACTGCTCTACCTTTCCATTATTGGAAGAAAGCACATTATCCTTATTAAATCCAATAATATTATCTGCTTTATCGAATACAAAATCGTTTGCAAAAACGTGTTCTGCTTTTAGTCCTAATTCTTGAACTATTGGAATTATAAAATCTTTAAATCCGTTAGAAATTATATAAATATCCTCCTTGTTTTCTTTCAAAAAACCTTCATTACGTACAAACGAGGTTGAAATTTTGGTCTTTAATGATTCTACTAGAGGTCCAAGATGTTTTTTGTTTGCTTCTAATAATTCTAATCTTTTAGTGAGGGATTCACGAAAAGAAAGTCCGCCATCCATCCCTCTATCTGTAAGAGATTTTAATTCTTCCAATTTCTCATTCCTCTTAGCATCATCACTTAAGGAGATCTCTCCTAAAATATCAAGCGCTTCTACCTGAGTGAATGTACTATCAAAATCAATTACATAATGCCTTTTACTTTCCATAAATCAAAAATTCAGTAATTTTTACAATGTTGCCTAAAACTACTATTTTTCGAATAAAGAAGATTGATCCAAAAGAATTATTTCAACTATAAATCTCTATTTAATTTTGAAAAAACTTAGACCACACTACTGATATAGCTAATATTTTTATAATTCATTTCAAAATAGAACCTTTCAACACCTAGAATTGATTATTTAAAAATTAATTGAATAAATACTAATAAATCCATAATTAAAAAATTCTTACTATTTTTAAGTGTACTAAAGAGTATTAGTATATATCTCACCCTACATAATTCGCTTTGTTTGCAAGGCTGAATAAAATTCATTTTGCCTGCTTAAAAGCATTTTTAGATTCAACTGAATATTTTAATCAACCAAAATCCGAATTATGAAAAAAATCTTTACCGGACTAATTTTACTTTTTTGTTCCTATTTTTCTATGGCCCAAACGGTCTCTGGAACAGTTACAGATGTTAATGGAACCTTACTCCCGGGAGTAACTATTGTGGTTCTAGAAACTAACAAAGGAACAACCACAAACTTTGATGGAGAATTTTCTATAAGTGCTGTAGAAGGAAATACGCTAAAATTCACCTTTATTGGAATGCGTACTCAAAACGTGATTGTTGGCAATAGTTCCACACTGGATGTGGTACTACAAGAGGATGTAGAGTTATTAAATGAAGCTATAGTAACAGCTTTTGGGATTACAAAGGAAAAAAGATCTGTAGGCTATGCTGTGCAACAAATTGATAATGAAGAACTAACCCGAAATAATACCACTAATGTACTAGGTGGTCTTCAAGGTAAAATTGCAGGAGTTAATATAAATTCCAGTAGTGGAGCTGCTGGTGCAGGTTCTAACATAGTTATTAGAGGAATTACCTCCTTAAATCCAAATGCAAATAACCAACCATTATTTGTAGTAGATGGAATCCCTATTAGTAATGAAGCTCCAACAGGAAGCTTACTACCAAGTACAGGGTCCAACGCTCCTTCTAGTTCCGAGCAATTTTCCTTTACTAACAGAGGAGCAGATATAAACCCTAATGATGTAGAAAGTATTTCTATCCTTAAGGGTCCCGCTGCGACTGCATTATATGGATTAAGAGCTGCCAACGGGGTGGTTTTAATCACTACAAAAAAAGGAAATAGTGGTGAGACTAAATTTAGTTTTAAAACTTCATTAGGCTTTAATGAGGTAAGTATTGTTCCAGAAGTACAAACAAAATGGCGGGAAGGACGTGGTGGAGAAATTGTTTCTATTCCAAACGATAATGCACCTGACGGTTACGATTATAATGATGGAAGAACATTTGGTTTTTGGAGCTTAGGTCCAGAATATGAACCAGGAGAACCTATCTACGATAATTTTAGAGATTTTTTTAGAACTGGAGTTACTTTGAATAATTCTTTTAGTGCAAGTGGAGGAGCTGAAAATTATACGTATTTTGGGTCTGTATCGAGATTAGATGACAAAGGAATTGTTCCTAATACCGATTTTGATAGAACTTCTCTCAAACTTTCCGGTTCTATTAACCTCACTAATAAATTCACAGTAGATCCTTCTATCACTTACATTCGCTCTGAAGGAAGATTGCCAAATGGTGGTGATAAATCGATAATGAGTTCCCTTTCTTATTGGACACCCACTTTTGATGTGAACGATTATTTGCTTCCTAACGGAAACGAAAAAAATTATACCGCTGGGGTTGTAGATAACCCAAGATATTTCGCTGAAGTAAGTTATTTAGATAGCCAAGTAGATCGAATATTGGCGAACACTCAATTTAAATATGAATTTACAGATTGGGCTAGCGTTCAATACCAATTAGGAATAGATAATTATCATGATTCCAGACGTAGATTTGTTCCACCAGATATAGATCCTGGATCTGCAACCGAAGGCTTTATAGTAGAAGAAGCTTTAAATTATAACGAATGGACTTCCAATCTTTTTGTAACACTTTCTCATGAATTTAATGATGATTTTTCAGGAAGTCTCTTGGTAGGAAATCAAATATCGGATATAGAAACTAGAAGACTTACCAATCGTGCAGAGGGTTTAGATCCAAATAATTTAGGAGCTTTTGGACAAGCCACAAATTTTTTTACAGATGAGGCTGGTACCGAAAGAAAAATTGTTGGTGTTTTTGGCGACCTTAGATTAGATTATAGAAAAACTCTGTATTTAAACATTACAGGGCGAAATGACTGGTCTTCTACATTACCAAAAGATAATAGAAGTTTCTTCTATCCTTCATTTAACCTAAGTTATGTACTTTCTCAATCTCTTAGAGATGCTGGGAATTTACCAGACTTTTTAACCTTTGCCAAATTAAGAGCTTCTTATGCTGAAGTGGGTAAAGATGCTCCCCCATACGTTGGAGTATATTATGATAATCCTTCAAATTTCCCATTTGGAACCGTAGATGGATTTTCTAGAGATGGTCAAGGAGGTTCCGATCAATTAAAACCAGAACGAACATCTGCATTAGAATTTGGAACCGAGCTTAGATTCTTTCAAAATAGATTAGGATTCGATCTCACTTATTATATTCAGAAGAGTAAAGATCAAATCTTACCTGTTCCAGTTGCGCAGTCTTCAGGTTTTAACACTTTTGTTTTGAATGCCGGGGAGATAGAAAATAAAGGTTTTGAAGCCTTAGTGAATATTGTACCCGTAAAAACAGAAGATTTTAGGTGGGATCTTACTTTAAATTTCTCTACTGTAGATGCTGAAGTACTTTCTTTACCAGAGGGAATAGACGAAATTATTTTTGCCGATAGTGGTTTTGCTGGTGTTATTTCTAAACTGGAAGTAGGTGGAGCACCAGGAGATCTTTTTGGTTATGTTTGGGAGCGCGATGAAAACGGAAATAGAATTATTCGAGAAGATGGTTTTCCAAGAGTTGTAGCCGATAGCCCTTCAGATAGAGTTAAAGTTGGAAATGCACTACCAGATTGGTTAGGTAGTTTAAGTAGCACTGCAAAATACAAAGGACTCTCTTTATCTTTCTTATTGGAGAGAAAAGAAGGTGGAGATTTATACGATTCCGGACAACGAAATGGAATAAGAAATGGAGTTCTCAAAATAACCGAGTTCCGGGATCAAGAAATTATTTTAGATGGAGTATTAGAAAACGGAAGTCCTAATAATATTCCAGTAGTAATTACAGAAGATTATTATCGAAGTTCTTCTATATATAATAGAGCTTCAGAAATTTTAGTTCAAGATGCCTCCTGGTGGCGATTAAGAAATGTAACTCTTTCTTACGATTTTTCAAACAAGCTATTGGATCCTACTTTTTTAAATAGTTTAACAGTAAGTTTTACAGGAACTAACCTTTGGATAGACACGCCTTTTAGGGGCTATGATCCTGAAGGAAGTCAATTTAGTGCCGGAACCAATGCCTATGGATTCACAGGCTTGAACATTCCAAATACACGTACTTATTTATTTGGTGTTAACTTAAATTTTTAGAATATGAAAACCATAAAATATATCATACTCACATTAATCGCGATAACAACATTAAATTCTTGCGATGATTATTTGGGAGACAACATAGATCCCAATAAGGAATCTTTAGATAATTTAGAAGCAAAAGATCTGTTATCTACCTCCATTGTAAATACTTCTAATGCACATTATAATACAGCATTGGGAATTTCACAATATTCGCAGCAAATAGCTTCTTATTTCGAGCCCAGTGCGGATACCCATGAAGAAACTCAGTTAAGTGGCGCTTGGAATTTAATTTATCTACAAGCGCTTCCAGATCTTGCTGGAGTTAATTCTTTAGCTGAAAGAGATAATTTATCTGCATATATTGGAATTGCTAAGGTTTTACAAGCTACAAACCTTGGTTTAGCAACAGATCAATGGGGAGATGTTCCAGCTTCTGAAGCAACTTTGGGAGAATCAGATTTCACTCCTTCTTTTGATTCTCAAGAAATGGTCTATACTCAAATAAATACGCTATTAGATGATGCTATAGAAATTTTAAGTGCTTCCGAAAACGCTTCAAATGTGGGAGAGGAAGACCTTATCTATAATGGCAATCTATCCCAATGGCTAAAAGCAGCCTACTTTTTAAAGGCTAGGTACGCCATACACTTAACAGAGGTCGATCAAACTACTGCTGTTACCCAAGCACTAGCAAATGCCAGTAAATCTTTTACTAGCAATGCAGACGATTATCAGCTAATATATAACACTCGTAATTTTAATCCTTGGTATGCTGGGGTAGTATTGCCTAATAACACAGGTAATTTTTCGGTGTTACTTTCAGATCAAACAGTAAGTTTAATGGATGGCACTGCAATTCCTTTTTCATCTATAGATATAGATCCAAGATTACCGCGTATCACCACAATTGGTGATGACGATACAGAATATCGTGGAGCTTTAAATGGAACTGGCGGTGTTCACGAATTTGGTGCGACTGAAGAAGATGATAATATTAGTGCAAATACAGATTTTGGTGCAGATAATTTTTATTCTTCCCAAACAGCCCCTATTATTATGGGTAGCTATGCGGAATTAAAGTTTATTGAAGCTGAAGCTTTATTTCTACAAAATGGAGGAAACGAAACCTCTGTTGGAAGTTCTACTGAAGCATACAATGCATATTTAGAAGGAATCCAAGCAAATATGGATAAATTAGGAGTATCTGGATCTGATAGTGCAGCTTATTTGAGTGATGCTTCAGTAGCTGTAGGAGCAGGAAATCTTACGCTAGCGCTTATAATGAGAGAAAAATATATTGCCACATTTCTTAATCCAGAAGCTTTTGTAGATCTAAGAAGGTATGATTTTGATCCTAATGTTTTTGTAGGACTCGAATTACCTTTTAACCACAATGAAGATCTAAATGGAGAATGGGTACGTAGAGCACAATACCCTTCTTCTGAACAAACTAGAAATGGAACTGAAGTAAGTAAGGTTCTAAAACCAATTAATGTAGGTGTGTGGTGGGATAAAGATTAATTAGTGTTCTCCCCAGTTAATAAAGTTGTAGAAATAAAAGTAGTAACGCAAATAACAACATTATGGAGACTTTAAGTAAAGATCAAATTAACCCTTCTAAAATCATGCAAATTGGAATGGGTTTTTGGGCATCAAAAATATTGCTGACAGCTGTTAACATGGAACTTTTTACGCATTTAGCTAATAAAAAGTTAACCGGTTTAGAAATTCAAAAGAAATTAGGGTTACATAAAAGATCGCTTTATGATTTTCTTGATAGCTTGGTTGCATTAGGCTTTTTAAAACGCAATGGAATTAAAGAAAATGCTGTTTACAGTGATTCCGAAGACACAAATTTATTTTTGGACAAAAAGAAACCTAGTTATATAGGTGGGATTTTAGAAATGTCTAACAACCGACTTTATAGATTTTGGAATGATCTTGAAGAAGGTTTAAAAACAGGAGAGCCTCAAAATGAAACAAAAAATGGAGGAAAGCCATTGTTTGAGGCTATTTATGCAGACCAAGACAAGCTTCGCGAATTCATTAAAGGGATGAGAGGAATTCAAGCAGGTAACTTCATGAAACTAGCACAAGAATTTGATTTTTCCAACTATCAGACCCTATGCGACATAGGTGGTTCTGGTGCTAATTTATCAATCCATGTTGCCAAAAACAACAGTCATATAAAATGCATCTCTTTTGATTTACCACAGGTTAGTCCTATTGCAGAGGAAAATGTTAGTAAAATGGGTTTGTCTGATAGAATTAAAGTGGTTTCCGGAGATTTTTTTAGTGATGAATTACCTAAAGTAGATATTATTACTATGGGCAATATACTCCATGATTGGGGTGCTAGGGAGAAATCATTATTAATTAATAAAGCCTATAAGGCCTTGCCAGAAGGAGGAGCACTTATTGTTATTGAAAATATTATTGATGATGAAAGAAATAAAAATGCTTTCGGGTTAATGATGTCTTTAAATATGGCGATAGAGACAGATCAAGGTTTTGATTTTACAGCAGCAGATTTTACGCAGTGGGTTAAAAAAGCAGGATTCAAAAAAACTTATACGATGCCACTTACTGGCCCCTCAAGCGCAGTTATTGCTATTAAATAAAATATTTTACAACTATTATAGCTAATAAATGAGCTTTAAAAATTTAAGCCTAGCATGAAAAATTAAATTTCATGCTGGGTTTATTAATGCTAATGTAATTTTTCCTAAATATTAGAGAGGTTAATTGTTAGGTTGTTATTCATCTTCTAGAAATCCTGTTCTCTTATATCCTGTATAAGTCCAAACCTCGTCTGGCGCATCCGAAAATACAGCTGTAAAATTAAGGCTATACAAATTAATTTGAGTGAAAGCAGTTATAAATGGCAGGCAGAAAAGATATTTTTCTTGGCTAATTCAAATATCAGTTCAAATAAGAAAACAAATTAATAATGAACATCTATGTTAGAAAAACAATGATGATCATTGGTGCAGTTAGAACTCAATTCCTGCCTGCCATTATATATTTGCTAAAGCAAATGAAGCGAATAATTCCAAAAAAAGTGTTAACACCTATCTAGGTTTACAAGATTCCCGAGGTAGGTTTACAGATATAGAGTTTAAATTATAAAGACTTTTAACAGGCAAAAGCCGATAGGCTCCCAAATATTCAATAATATTTTTAACTAACTAGCAATGAGGGATTTATTTTAAAAAAATGTGTTTCAAAAAGCTAAAGTAAATTTAAATCCTTAATTTTAACTAGTTAGATTTACGAATACCCTGCTTACATTTCAATAATTCTACTCAAGTTATCAGTATTAAATTTTAATATTTAAGAAATGATGAATATTTGGGAAGTAATAGCGGCGGCTTTTTCAATTCAAGCACTTTTCATGGCGTTATTGCTCCTTTTTCATAAAAAGGGGGATAAAACTGCCAATCTAATCTGGAGCATATTCTTGCTCCTTTTTTCATTCAATATATTTTATAACGTTTTATTCTGGACAAAAACTAACATAGATTTAACCAGAAGATTAAACTTTGTTTACTTTATACCACTTTCACTTTATGGACCTCTATTTTATTTCTATGTAAAGCGAATGCTTCTAAAGAGATCTATTGAATGGAAAGAAGTTTTACTTCATCTTATTCCAACATTTGTAGTATTCGTACTATTTACGCGGTATTACTTATTGCCACTAGAACATCGGGATCTTCTTAATTCTCAAAATATGTTAAACTCTTATTTTCCAATAGAGCCTAGTATTATTGCCTATTTATTGAGTTTGGTGCTTTTAATGTACGGACTATTTACCTATGCTTATTTTAAAGAGCATTCGGTTTCTAACAAGCATGTGAATAATTGGATTAGGGTAATTTGCATTTGTTTTCTTTTCTTTTCAGTTTCATGGGCGTCTTATTATGTCCTTTCCTATTTAAATATAATTATTAAGGAGTACGATATTGCATTAACATTTGCTATGATACTTTTTGTAATACTTACTACCTTTTTTGGATATATACATCCGGAAATATTTAACGGTAGAACTTTATCTGAAGTCCTATTAATTAGGAAGTATGAAAAATCTGGATTATCAAAATCTTTATCTATAGATTACAAACAAAAATTATTGAATTATATGGAGGCGGATCAGCCCTTTATAAATAATGATATTACTTTAAGCGATCTATCTCATGCGGTAGGAGTTTCCAAACACCATATGTCTCAAATTATCAATGAGCATTTCCAAATGGGTTTCTATGATTTCATTAATAAGCAACGTGTAGAAGAAGCAGTGAAGATATTAGAAAATCCTAGAATTGAACTAAATATTACAGAAACTGCTTACCAATGTGGTTTTAATAATAAAGTTTCATTTTATAAAGCTTTTAAAAAATTTACAGGAACCGTGCCTACAGATTATTTAAATAGAAGTATTACTCATTAATCTCTTCAACTTTCAAATTTTTTATGTTTTATTAAAAATCTTTTTTAAATAAAATATTTACACCTTTTTCTTCTCTTATTCAGAAAAGTTTTAAATTCTAAAAATATAAGCGAGCACCTAATATAAATATTCTAATGAGCCTCTTGCTGCATTGAATCCGCGGTATACTGAAGTGAAACAACGGTCTTTTAGAAAATTAAATCTAATAATTGATTAAATTGCAAAGAGATGTTAATTCTGCAGTATTATGAAAGCACTTATAGTAGATGACGAAACATTAGCCAGAAAACGAATTTTAAACCTTCTTACCTCTGTAGAAAAAATTACTGTAGTAGAGGAATGTTCTAATGGAAAGACCGCTATTTTAAGAATAAACGAGCTTAAGCCTGATCTTGTATTTCTGGATATTAACATGAAAGACATGAATGGTTTTGAAGTGCTTCAAAATGTAAATATAACTCCAAAACCAATAATCGTCTTTGTAACCGCATACGACCATTATGCTTTAAAAGCATTCGATTTTGAAGCATTCGATTTTCTTTTAAAGCCTTTTAGAGACGAACGTTTTTATAAAACTATAGACAAGTTATTAAAGCTTTCCCAGCCGGAAATCGATGAAAGTTTCGAGAAGAAAATGAAGGAATTCTTCAAACTAAATGAAGAAAAGAAACAGGATAAAGAAGCTGCAAGCAGGCTACCTGTAAAACAGGGACACCGCACCATTCTTTTAGATCCTTCAAAAATTATATATATATGTGCTTCAGGTTATTATGCCGAGATTTATACGGAAGAAAATAAATACGTGCTTAGAGAATCTTTAAAACATTTAATAAAAATATTAAATCAGAAAATATTTTACAGAATTCATAGGTCTGCAATAGTGAACATTAACTATATCCAAGAAATAGTACACTCAGATTATTCTGAAATGGATGTACGAATGAAGGATAACAAATTAATACGAGTTAGTAAATCCAATAAAAAGGATTTTTTACTTCAATTAGGTATATAAAATGAACTTAATACACTTCAAAAAAAAGTATATAGATGGGAGGTTAATACTCCTTCTTGCTGCTTTTTACACATTATTTTATATTGTTTTCATCTCGAAAACACTCTACATGCGTGCGTATGTTTATGAGGAAACAAAATATAGCATGTGGGAAATAATTGTCCATGGTTACCTAGTAGACTGGGTAATTGTAATTGTATTTATGTCCCTTATTGCAGTAAGTACTAAAAGACTAATAACTAAAAAAGTAGCTTGGAAGCACATTTTTTTCTTGCATTTATTGCTTTCCATATTTATAGGCGTTATAATAAGACTAATAGTTATTCTCTACAGTGTTTTAATGGGAGAACTTAGTTTTAGCCAAATTAATTTAAGAGATAACATCACTAACTTTATGCATGTTATAGACCTTAATTTTCTTATTTATTTCGCCATGATCTTTATTATATATGTTTACTATTATATAGCACAGGTCAAAGAAGCAGAAGAAAAAAGAGGATTATTAGAAGCACAATTATTAAGTACCAGGATGAAAATGCTTACCTCACAACTGCAACCGCATTTCTTATTCAACACCTTAAATAGCATCTCCAGTTTAGTAGAGATAGATTCTAACCTTGCAAAAGATACTATAGCCGATCTTAGCGACTTTCTAAGAGAGATACTATATAACAGTGATGCAAAATTTATCCCTTTACATAAAGAGCTAACCGTACTAGAATATTTCTTGAATATTGTAAACGTAAGATTTTCAGATCATTTAACCATCGAAAAAAAAATAGATCCGGACTTGCTGAATATAAATATCCCAGCGATGATCCTTCAGCCTATCGTAGAGAACTCTATCAAGCATGGTTATTCTTACAACCATACCGATCTTGCCATAAAGATCTCTGTTCTTAAACAAAATGGAACTGTTCTATTAAAGGTAGAAAACAATGGAAAACATATTACTGAAGACACTCAAGACCTTATTAATAGCGGTGTTGGACTATCCAACCTTAAAGAACGTCTTTATAACCTGTATGGCGATTCTCACACCTTTATAATGCGAAACAAAGCTGATGGCAGCGGAGTTGAAACGCTTATTGAACTTCCTATTAAAGTTTAACTATTCCTTCTTTCTTTCCTTTCTAATTGCAGTCTTACTTTTTTGAAAGTTAATGCTCAGTAATTAATATCATTAAGTTCCTCTGAGCTTGGTAAGATTCATTACTATTTATAACTAAGAATTTTTAATAATATAGTTAAGTGTCTTTTATTGCTAAAAGGAGAAAACAACTATCTTGTTTAATAGAATTAAATGAGAACTAGATTATATATATTGTATGGACACTAAATATTATACTTGGTGATTTGTATTAGTATGTTGGGGTATCCATAGAAGGGATAATAAGAAGTAATAGATTTGACTTAATTTCCAAAGACAAACAGTTTATCAGCATATATTAAAGAAGCTAGTGTTAGAGTTTAGCTGTAAAGAAGGGATTTTTAATTAATTTACTTAGACCAAATTTTCGATGTAAATATTTATGAGGTAAAAACTTGAAGCATTTTAAAGAACGCATATTCAATCTTTAGATATTAAATAATGAAACGAGCCAAATAGTATTTATCCACTAACAATAAAGAAACCCGAGAAACTCATTTAAGAATTTCTCGGGTTCTGGCTAATAGTAGGGTATTATATTAAACAACCTAGTTGCTAGCAACTCCTGAATCACCAATATCTCTTGGATCAATTTTTACGTTCTGCTTTTTATTACCATTTACCAGTTTAATTTTATAAACTTCGTTGTCTATTCTATCTTTTTTTCCACTAGCTAAGTATTTGTTCTGAACCATTGTCCAACCTTTATGTTTTTTATAAAGTTCTCTTCTCACATTTAGTGGTAAGACAATATCTTTAAATCTTTGACTGGTTTTTTCCAAGTTTCCTTCACCGTCAAACGTAGCTTCTAAATATCCTTTGCTACTTTTAAAAGTTACTAGATATTCATCATATTCATTGGCTACTGAAGCTATAAATGCATTGATATCGAAATTAGATTGCATAAATGCTATAGGGTTTTTTAGAAACTCGCCAGTGAAACTTTCTTTAACTATAAAGTTATAATTTTCTAGGTTGGATGAAAATTCAACCGCATTAGGGGCAAATTTAACTTTTGCTTCTTCAAGTTCTGTGATTTGTTGAGCTTGGCTTGTACTTATCCAGCCAACGAGCATTAATAAAACAATTAGAGTTCTCATGTGATAAATATTTAAAGGATTAATATGATTATTATTCAATTCTAATTCAGTTCGCGAAAGCTGTGATAATTAGAGTTATAAAATTTTACATACATGAAATTACTAGTTATATACGCTCCTTTAATTAAAATGATGCAATTGCCCTAGTTATAGTTACCAAACTCACTTTCTATGCAATGAACCGCTTTGTCATGAATTAGTCACTCATTATTAAACACTTACACGTATATTTAAGCTCCTACTGCATGAAAGAGCGATTCCAGATCAAATACCCCATAAAAATTAGCATGTATGCTTGTACAATTCCTTAAAAAGATTCGCTTTTAGAGTTGTGCTACTCTAGTACTTATCGTATTTTCAAAATTGAAATAAAGGCTACTTATTATTTATATAAAATTATTCTTGAATGAAGATTCTTCATACTGCCGATTGGCATATTGGTAAAAAATTACATAAACACGAACTCTCCCAAGATTTCGATCTATTTATAGATTGGTTGTGTAAATGCATTCAAGAGAATGATGTAGAATTATTGATGATCTCTGGTGATGTTTTTGATCTTGCTAATCCATCTTCTGATGCCCGAAAACAATATTATAGATCATTGTTGCAATTAAGAAACCTGGATTGTAAGATCATACTAACTGGTGGAAATCATGATTCTCCTGCCATGTTAGACGCACCAAGAGAAATTCTGAAGGAGTTAGACATGCACGTAATTGGAAGTTTAAGAGAAAATATCGAAGACTGTATTATTCCAATTAAAGGTAAATCTGGAGAAATAGCGCTAGTGGTTGCAGCACTCCCCTATCTTAGAGATGCCGATCTTCGCTCTGCTACCGATGGTAATACTTATGAAGATAGATTGGAAGCTATTAGAATGGGAATTCAAAACACTTTTTTAAGCGCTGCTGAAATTTGTAAAAGTAAATTCTCAAATATTCCTGCAATTGCAATGGGACATTTGTATGCTGCAGGTGTAGAATCTTCAGAAAGTGAGCGCGATATCCAAATAGGAAATCAGGCGGCATTTCAAGCTTCTCAATTTGGAGATTTCTTCAGTTATATTGCATTAGGGCATATACATAAACCTCAAAAAGTGAATGGACTAGTTCCAATTTATTATAGCGGCTCCCCTATTCCTCTTTCTTTTAGTGAACGTAAGGATGAAAAAAGGGTGCTGATACTAGATACCGATATCTCTTGGATCCCGGAAAGCATTCCTGTTCCCAGTTTCAGAAAATTGCTGAAGCTAACAGGAAATTTGAATGAGCTCCAAACGAAACTTTCCGGATTACTTAATAATTCTATTCTGAATAATTTGATAGAATTAGAAATGATAGAAGAGAAATATGATGCAACAAAATTATATGAACTCGATAAGCTGATTCAAAATTTCGATAGTCCAGGTTTTGAAATTGTAAAAAGCAGAGTAGACTTTAAGAATAAGCTATCTGGCGCAGCTGAATTATATGCAGGCACTCCTGAGTTAGAAGATCTAAAACCCAAGGAAGTTTTTTTAGAGTTGTTAGCAAATCATGAATATGAAACAGATATTAGTAATGAGATCTTAGGTGCTTTCGATGAATTGATGGAAGAGCTACATCAGCAAGAAAATTCAAACGAACTGTAAGCTATGAAGATCTTAAAAATAGAATTTCAGAATATAAATTCACTTCGTGGGGAACATTTAATAGATTTTACAGATTCTCCATTTACAGAAAGTTCGCTGTTTGCAATAACAGGACCTACAGGAAGTGGAAAATCTACGTTATTAGATGTTATTTCCCTGGCTCTTTTTAATCATGTTCCAAGGTTAGGAAAGATCTCAAGGTCTGAGATATTAAATAAAGGCGCAATTCTCACTCGCAATCAAAAAGAAGCCTTCGCGAGAGTCACCTATTTGTGTAATAATGGAATATTTAGCTCTCAATGGAGCATTTCTACCAACAGAAATAACAATTTACGGGAATATGAAATGGAAATTTCATCCGTAGAAAATGGAACTATTTTAGACTTAAAGAAATCTGATGTCCCTAGTAAAAATGAAGAGTTAATAGGGCTTAATTATAATCAGTTTATAAAATCTGTGGTTTTAGCACAGGGAGATTTCGCCCAATTTCTTAGAGCGAAGAAAGATGAACGTGGAGAATTATTAGAAAAGATAACTGGAACGGGAATCTATAGAAAGCTAGGAATAAAAGCATACGAAAAATTCAGAACCAGTAATGCGGACATTAGAGAGTATCTTCTAAACATAAAACGGATTGAAGAAGAATTACTAAGTCCTGAAAATCAAGAAATTTTCAACAAAGAGTATCAGCAGCTAACAAAAGCCTATGAGCCTTTAGTTAAGGAAGTCAAACATAAGGAAGAACAACTAAAATTAAAAAGAGAAATTTTTACACAAACTTCCGAAGTTCAAAAAACTAAGCTTCAGCATGATAAAGCAGCAGAAAAACTCAGGTTATTTGATACTGCAAAAGGATTGCAACTGTCTCAGCATGAAAAACTTATTTCTATTGCAGAAGATCTAAGAAATTGGAAATTATGGTCTACAGAAGTAGCTTCTTTAGATAAAGAACGTGAATTGCTTCAGCAGAAAAAAGAAAAGAATAGTGAAGATCTTTCTAATCAGTTACTCACAATTCAGGAATTTACTAAAGTGCCACTTTCACCTAATGAAGTTATATCTGGTTTAGAACAGTTTAGTAGTAACGTGAGTACACTTTTGGATAAACGTAATAAAAAAGGATCCGAATGGAAAAATTTACAACAATTACTACGAGTAGAGTTGAAAGAAGTTGCATTCTCAATTACCGATTCTCCAGAAGAAGATCTTCAAAAAATTAATGAATTAAGAGAAAAATCTGTCGTAATAATTAAAGGCCTTAAATCTAAACTTAAAGATTTTGAGCTTTTAGATATTCTAAAAGAAAGAACTCACATTAAAAAGAATTTGGAAGAAACCCATGAGGCAAGAAATTTCAAATTAGAATTACAACAATTGCTTTCCTCGCATTCTGAGAAAGTAATAGAACAAGAGCAACTTCTACCTGTTACTAAGGAGCTACCGAACAAAATAGCGGTATTAAATTCTCGGACTTTAGAAAAAACTAAAAACCTTCAAATCCTAGAGCTTCAAAAAGAGAATTTTTTAATGCGTGCTAAATTGGAAGACTACCGAAATAAACTGATAGATAATGAACCTTGCCCACTTTGTGGAGCACTTCATCATCCTTACGCAAAACATCTTCCCAAAGTGGATGATAAGCTTCAGCAGGAAATTGAAGCAGCTAAAAGCAGTTTAATGGCATCTACAAAGGAGCTGGTAACTTTAAATTCTGATTTGAAACTAGCTTCAACAAGATTAAGTATTTTAGAAGCTGAGATTAAAGACTTGGAAACTAAAATTCAAACGAAAAAGAAGATTTTTACCAACACATTTAAAAACCATAATGTAGATGAGGAAGTAGATTGGGAACATAAAATCTCTCTTTTGGAAGAACAACTTAAAAATCTTGAAGCCTATGAAAAAGAATCTTTTAGTTATCAAGCGATAAATAGAGGGATTCCCATTCTTAAAGAAATGCAGGGAATTTTGATTGATGGCAGCAAATTAAGAGAGAAGTTAAGTAAACTTTATACTGGTACAAATATCTACGCAGATGCTAGAGCGTTAGAGAATAAATGGCTTCAATTGATTCAACATAAAGAGCATCTAGACGAAAGTTTTAAAGTAACCGAAAATAAAATAAATGAATCTAGAAATAAGATTCTAGCCTTAGAACCTAAACTTAAAACAGAGCTTCTAAAAAAAGATTTTTCCAACATAACTGAAGGAATCGCAGCTTTATTAAGTGACAGCTTATTTAATGATTTAAGAACAGAACGGGATTCTCTGCGTACAGAAATAGCTACCACTTCTACGACTTTAAAAGTGATCTCTGCTCAACTGGATTTAATAAAAAATATGGATGTAGAGGAAACCTCTGAGCAACTAAAGGAAGGGCTAGACGCAAAGCAAAAGCAGCTCAAAAACCTTCAAGAGGAAAGCAAAGAAATAGAGCGTATAATAAAGAATCATGAGGAGTCTTTATTAAAAATGAAATCTATTCAGCTAGAAATAGCCGAAAAAGAGAAACAATCTAAGCGTTGGATATTGCTTAATGAATTAATAGGTGATGCAACAGGGAAGAAATTCAACGATTTTGCCCAAGATCTTACCTTATCTCAATTACTGCATTTGGCAAATATTCGCTTAAAAGATCTTAGTGATCGCTATCTAATAGATAAGCCAGAAGCAGATGAAGATGATGGATTAGTGGCAATAGATTTGCATATGGGCGGACAGCGGAGATCTGTAAAAACCCTGTCTGGTGGAGAAACCTTTATATTAAGTCTTTCTCTAGCTTTAGCATTAAGTGATCTGGCTTCCAAAAATGTAGAAATCAATAGCCTATTTATAGATGAAGGCTTTGGCACCCTAGATCCTGAAACTTTAGATCAGACACTTGATACATTGGAAAAACTACAAGCAGAATCTTCCAAGACGATTGGAATTATAAGTCATGTCGATTCACTTAAGGAACGAATTGCCACACAAATTCAACTTACCCGAAACGGACAAGGATATAGCAGTTTGAAAGTGGTAGGATAATTTCGTTCAAAGTTTTAGGTTTCAGGAATTTAATGTGATTAAATATTTTTATCATTTATAATTAAAAGCAA
>Ga0209309_10001078_pt1 | contig 28503 bp, 29 predicted proteins | sample COGITO_mtgs_1204_2_FD_184807 | JGI IMG/M metagenome (GOLD analysis project Ga0209309, IMG submission 184807) | Pelagic marine microbial communities from North Sea - COGITO_mtgs_120412 (SPAdes) (version 2) | ecosystem: Environmental > Aquatic > Marine > Epipelagic ... | reverse complement strand
ATTTTCGAAAAATGCGAAAAATATGGAATTCCTTTTAAGACTGAACTTAAAATGGTTACCCTATATGGTAGAGAGTTTTGGGTGCAAACTACCGGAAAACCAGTTTATAATGAAGAGCAACAAATAGTTGGGATTCGAGGTGTTTTACAAAATATAGATGACAATAAAAGCAACGAGCTTAATTTACAGAATTCTTTAGATATTATTGCAGCTCAAAACTCTCGCCTCTTTAATTTTGCCCATGTAGTTTCACATAATTTGAGATCTCACAGTAGCAATTTAAGTCTTGTGGTTCAGTTACTAAACGAAGCCAAGAATCCTCAAGATAAAATTGATTTGATTGATAATGTAGAAGACATTTCTGAAAACTTAGATATCGCCATTACTAGATTAAATGATATGGTAGCACACCAAAACTTGCTTAAGAAAGAGCGCAGCATTGTTCCTTTTAAGCAATCTTTGGATATTGTAATATCATCAGCTTCTTCGTTAATTAACCGCGAAAGCGCTAAAATTATAGCCGAATTTAAGGCACTTAAAGAAATTTCGTATATTCCTGAGTATTTGGAAAGTATTTTACTAAATTTAATCACGAATGCTATTCGCTATAAACAGCCTGGAAGAGTCCCTGTTATTTTTATACAGACCTACTCTGTTAACGACCAGAATTTTATGGAGATTAGCGATAACGGGATTGGGATAGATTTGGATCAATATGGAGATAAAATGTTTGGTATGTACAAAACATTTCACCGCAATCCAGATGCAAAAGGAATAGGCTTGTTTATTACCAAAAATCAGGTAGAAACAATGGGAGGGTCTATTTCTGTTACAAGTACTGTTAATATTGGAACCACTTTTAAAATTAAATTCTAGATCTGAATGGGGCAAAAAATGGAGCTAGCGTGTATTATTGATGATGATAAAATATACGTGAACTTAGTTCGAAAAATCATCGAAATTAAAAAATTATCTGAGAATTTACTGATCTTCAAAAATGGATTAGAGGCTTTGGAATATTTCAAAATCATCTTAACCAACATGACTGAAGAGAAGTTGCCAGATATCATTTTTCTAGATCTTAACATGCCCGTGATGGACGGTTGGGAGTTTTTAGGAGAATTTATTAAGATTAAAAATAACTTTGATAAAAAGATTACCCTTTACGTAGTTTCTTCTTCTATAGATCCTAGAGATCTTGAAAGAGCCAAATCTTTTAATCTGGTTACAGATTATTTAATTAAGCCAATAGAATTAAAGAAGTTCGAACAAATGTTTGATAGAGTTGCTTAAGAATGCTCTAATTCCCCAGTTTCTTTTTTAGGAAACGCTTTCTTACTAAATACCAGTAACAATCCCACCCCAACGCTAATTGCGGTATCTGCAATAAATACAGGATCAAAGAAAGAAAAATACTCTCCACCCCAAAACGGGATCCAAGAGGGTAAAATTCCTTCATATAAAGGGAAATATAGCATGTCTACCACCTTTCCATGGAATAATGTTCCATACCACCCCCCGCTTTCAGGAAAAAGTTGCGCAACGTGCCCGTAACTGTCGTCGAAAATAAGTCCATAAAAAACTGAATCTATAATATTACCAAAAGCTCCGGCAAAAATACAAGCTATCGCAGTGATCAAGATTCGAGATCCTTTATTTCTAACGGCATCCCATAACCAATATCCAATACCAACAATTGCTCCCAACCTAAAAAGTGTTAGCAATAATTTCCCATATTCTCCAGGAATTTTTGCTCCCCAAGCCATCCCTTCGTTTTCAACAAATAGGATACTAAACCAGTCCAAAACCTTTACTTCTTCTCCTAAAACGAAACTAGTTTTTATATAAATCTTAGAAATTTGATCTACTAACAAGATCAAAATTATAATAAGGGTAGCTTTTTTTAAGGACATGAATGGTTTAGATTAAATCGGCTCAAAAATACTATAATTATTTAGTTTTTCGTTACTAGAATAGCCCCATTGATGGAGTTTGCTGTAATTTGATGTTTTCCAGAAAAATTTGACTTTACATTTACTTCTCCATTACGGGAAGTTGCTGTTACGGTTGCATCTGTAGTTTGTATAGAAATCCCACCATCGAACGTATTTATAAGCGCATCTCCCAAAAATGACGAGACGTTACAATAGCCAGAGTTTAATTGAACTTGTAAAAATTTATAATGTCCGGCTGCTTCTACTGAAGCGATATTAGATTTTATAAATACTTGAAGATCTTCAGGGACTTCTAAAATGATCTCTAATGAAAATACTTTGTGAGCACTCAACTTATCGAATCCACTTTGAAGAATTTTCCGAAACTGAGTACTAAGAAATAGAGAGTTCCCTTTCATTTCAGAATTTAGTGCAATATCATTAAAATACTCCCCTTCAGCATGCGTGCTGATTGAAATGAAATCCTTTTTAGTCGTCTTTAAATGGATCTTAAAAACCTCATCGGTATTAATATATATGCTTTTAACACCTTCAGCATCTATTTGCTGAGAAGTGTCTTTCTGAGCATAGGCCTGAAAGAATAGTAGAAAAACTAGAGAAGATAAAATTAATTTCATAAGTAATTAAATACAAAAAACGCTCCATGCTAACATTTAAATTAGTTGGAGCGTTTCTATTATTTTAAGAACTGCTTCTTAGCGTTGCAAATTTTTAGCTTCTATGCTTAAAGTTGCATGAGGCACCAATTTAAGGCGCTCCTTAGCGATTAATTTACCTGTAACCCTGCAAATTCCATAAGTTTTACTTTCAATGCGCGTTAATGCGTTTGTTAGATCTCTTATAAATTTCTCTTGTCTAATTGCAAGTTGAGAGTTAGCTTCCTTGCTTTGAGTTTCACTTCCTTCTTCAAAAGCTTTAAAGGTAGGCGACGTATCGTCGGTACCATTGTTCCCGTCGTTTACATACGCACTTTTATAAAGTTCTAATTGCTCCTGAGCCTTTTTGATCTTTCCTAAAATCAGGGTTTTAAATTCTGCCAGATCGGCGTCGCTGTAACGTTCTTTGATTTCTATTGACATGGGCTTAATGTTTTTTGATACACAACTTAGTGATCACATCGTCGAATTCAATTTCCGTACCAATGCTTATCACATCCGCAAACTCGAGATTTGCAGTAAGTGTCTCGTTCTTAATATAGTTTATATTTTGTTCCACAGCATCCTCGACAATGCCATCTCTAAGTAGGGTCACATCTATAGTGTCAGTAACTTCTAATCCTGAATCTTTTCTAAGATTCTGAATTCTATTTACCAATTCCCGAGCAATTCCTTCTTTTTTTAATTCTTCAGAAATGCTCACGTCTAAAGCCACTGTGATATCTCCGCTGCTGGCAACTAGCCAACCTTCAATATCCTGTGATGTTATTATAACATCTGTAGATGCCAATTTAATCATTTTTCCGTTAACATCAACAGCAATTTCACCATCCTTGTCAACAACTTCTATGTCTTTCGCAGTAAAATTGTTAATAACTCCCACTACCGCTTTCATATCCTTTCCATATCTAGGCCCTAAAACTTTAAAGTTTGGCTTTACTTGCTTCACAAGTATTCCAGACGCGTCATCTATTAATTCTATAGATTTTACGTTAACTTCAGATTTAATTAAATCGGCAACTGCTAAGATCTCTGCTCTTTGTGCTTCATCCAATACCGGAATCATAATTCTTTGCAAAGGTTGACGAACTTTAATCATCTCCTTTTTACGAAGTGATAATACCAAAGAAGAGATAGTTTGCGCCTTTTGCATTTTATGCTCTAAGGTAGAATCTATCAATTTTTCATCGGAAACAGGGAATTCGGATAAATGAACCGATTCAAACTTCTCTTTTCCAGACACCGTATTTAAATCTTTATAGAGCTTATCCATAAAAAATGGTGCCACCGGTGATCCTAATTTAGCAACGGTTAGCAAACAGGTATATAAGGTTTGATATGCTGAAATTTTATCTTGCTCGTAATCACCTTTCCAGAATCTTCTTCTGCTTAACCTTACAAACCAGTTACTTAAATTTTCCTGAACAAATTCTGAAATTGCTCTAGTTGCTTTAGTAGGTTCATATTCTTCATAGAATTTATCTACCTTTTCTATTAGTGTATGTAATTCTGAAAGAACCCAACGATCAATTTCTGGACGATCTTCCATTGGCACATCCTCTTCTTTGTAACTGAAACTATCCAAATTCGCGTATAAAACGAAGAAAGAATAGGTGTTATAAAGTGTTCCGAAGAATTTTCTACTCACCTCTGCAATACCTTCAATATCAAATTTCAAGTTATCCCAAGGATTCGCGTTAGAGATCATATACCACCTGGTAGCATCTGGTCCAAAAGCAGCTAAAGTTTCGAATGGATCTACTGCATTTCCAAGACGTTTGGACATTTTTTGTCCGTTTTTATCAAGAACAAGCCCATTAGAAACCACGTTTTTATAGGCAACATCATCAAAGATCATAGTTGCTATAGCATGTAGCGTATAAAACCAACCACGGGTCTGGTCTACTCCTTCTGCAATAAAATCGGCTTTTCGCTCACCATTCTCTACCATTTCCTTATTCTCAAAAGGATAGTGCCATTGTGCATACGGCATAGAACCGGAATCGAACCATACATCTATAAGATCTGATTCTCTTTTCATCGGTTTTCCTGAAGCTGAAACCAAAGTGATAGTATCTACCACATTCTTGTGGAGATCTACCAGCTCATAATTCTCATCAGAGAAATTATCCACTTCAAATTCAGCAAAAATATCATTGGCCATAAGTCCGGCTTCAACAGCTTTACTTATTTCCGCTTTTAGTTCTTTAATAGAACCAATCATTATTTCTTCTTTTCCGTCTTCTGTTCTCCAGATTGGTAAAGGAACTCCCCAATATCTACTTCTAGATAAATTCCAATCGTTGGCATTAGCCAACCAATTCCCAAACCTTCCTTCACCGGTAGCTTTTGGCTTCCAGTTAATGGTCTGGTTCAATTCAAACATTCTATCCTTCACATCGGTCACTTTAATAAACCAAGAATCTAACGGATAATATAAAATTGGTTTATCTGTTCTCCAGCAATTAGGGTAACTGTGCACATATTTTTCAACTTTGAAAGCTCTGTTGTCTTCCTTCAGTTTTATAGCAATCTCTACATCTACAGATTTCTCTGGAGCTTTTCCATCTTCATAATATTCATTCTTCACATATTTGCCACCAAGTTCTCCAAGTTCTTCTCTAAATTTTCCTTGCAAGTCCACTAACGGCACTAAATTATCATTCTTGTCTTTTACTAATAGTGGTGGGATTTCTGGACTTGCTTGTTTTGCAACCATAGCATCATCTGCCCCAAAAGTTGGCGCAGTATGTACTATTCCGGTTCCATCTTCAGTAGTAACAAAATCTCCAGCGATCACTCTAAAAGCATTCTCAGGATTATTATAAGGCTGTGCATATGGCAACAATTGCTCATATCTAATCCCAACCAAATCAGATCCTTTAAAGGTCTTTTCTACAAAGTAAGGGATCTTGTCTCCTTGTTTGTAAGATTCCAAAGCTTCTTTATTTTCAATCTTTTGGAATTTCTTATCGAATTGTTTTTCCACAAGATTCTTAGCCATCACTACGTAAGTGGCCTGAAAAGTATATTGATTAAAAGTAGCAACCAGAGCATATTCAATTTTTGAACCAACTGTTAATGCTGTATTGGACGGTAATGTCCAGGGCGTGGTTGTCCAAGCAGTTAAATAGATCTCATTAGATACTTCTGAAAGAAAATCCGGCAGAGTATCAGCCTTTGTTTTAAACATGGCAGTTACCGTAGTATCTGTAACATCTTGATAGGTTCCCGGCTGGTTCAATTCATGAGAACTTAAACCCGTTCCTGCTTTTGGAGAATATGGCTGAATGGTATATCCTTTATAGATAAGCCCTTTCTTATATATTTCTGAAAGCAACCACCAAACGGTTTCCATGTATTTGGATTTGTAGGTGATATATGGATCTTCCATATCTACCCAATATCCCATTTTTTCGGTAAGATCGTTCCAAATTCCTGTATAACGCATTACTGCACTTTTACAAGCTTCATTGTATTTTTCTACACTTATTTTTGTCCCAATATCCTCTTTGGTGATTCCCAGTTCTTTCTCCACACCAAGCTCGATAGGCAATCCGTGAGTGTCCCATCCTGCTTTTCTCTTAACCTGAAATCCTTTTTGAGTTTTATATCGGCAAAAAATATCCTTAATAGAGCGCGCCATTACATGATGAATTCCCGGTAGACCATTAGCCGAAGGTGGTCCTTCAAAAAACACAAAAGGTTTAGCACCTTCTCGTGAACTCATACTTTTTTCAAAAATCTCATCCTCTTTCCAATAGTTCAGAATTTCTTCAGCAACTTTTGGTAAGTCAAGTCCTTTATACTCAGGGAACTTTGCGCTCATTTTATCGTAATTTCATTTGAGTTGCGAAATTAATGATTTTTGAGAAAAGAGAAGACTGTTATTGATTAAAAAGCTAATTGATTAACCATCAGATAATTCAACAAAAGCAGCTACTAAAAAAGGAGTGTTTGAGATAATCTGGAGTCACTTAAATTTTGAAGATATAATATGTGGATATTCACTTTCTCACCAATATGTTTTTAATGTCACATCGAGCATAATCGAGATGTTCTTTAACCCTTCGACTTCGCTCAGGGGGACAAAAATATCAAACCAATTAAATTTTAAAGTTATCTGTATAAAAAAGAGTACTCAAAATATTATACTTACAAACTATATTTCACCGCCAAAATAAAATTCCTTCCAGCAGCCGAAATTCCTGAAGAATAGGTTCTATAACGTTGATCTGTGATGTTTTCTAAAGAAATAGTTGTACTCCAATGCTTGGAGATCGAATATTGCCCTGTAAAGTTGATTGTATACCAATCTGCAAAATATGGATTACCATTACGATCTACAGCATATAAATATGCTTTTCCTTGCTCGGAAGGCGCTAACTCATCAAAATCTAGACGCCCATTATATTCAGAAAAAAGATCCAATTTCAACTTGTTCTTGCTCCAAACCAAATGAGTATTTCCGTAGAGTGGAGCTGCATGTCTAAGCGGCGCTTTACTGCCATCATCCTGTTCTTCATTTCCTTTGGTAATTGTAATTTGAGAAATTAATTTTAAATCGTTAGTAAGCCTTACTTCCATTCCACCTTCCAATCCATAAACATAGGCACTTGCTGCATTTTGTATAGCTTGTACCCTACTTGGTTCTCCTTGATATTCTATAGTAGTCCTACCACCAAGATCGAAATCTCTACGCACTAAGGCGTCGTCTAAGTAGGTGTAAAAACCAGCCATATCTAAAGTGATATTTTTAAAAAGTGTCCATTTAACTCCAAGATCTCCATTATAGGCATATTCCGGCTTTAAGTCTGGATTTGGAATTACCACAGCACCCGGTTCAGAATCGAATATTTTTCCAATATCATCTATATTTGGAGCTCGAAAAGCAGTAGAAACATTAAGTTTCCATGCAATGTTTTCATTCTGCCGCCAACTTAGACCAGCACTTCCAGTCAACGCACCGGTGTTAATATTTGCATTATCGAATGGGTAATCATATACTGAAGTCGGAAAATCTGCTTTAATAATAACATGATTATATCGCAATCCAGATTGAAGATTTAGATCTTCATTTAATTTCCAATTGTAACTTGTATAAGCCGCCAACGATTGCCAAGTGGAACCATCCGGGTACCTTGATGGATTTTCACCTTCAGCGTTGGAAAGAATATTTCTAGTGTTTCCTGTGGAATTTACTTCATTCAAAATATACTCTACACCATAAAAAAGCTTGTTCTCACCAAAATCCTTTTCAAAATCTAAGTTGGTAGAATATGCATCTACATTTTCTGTGTTCTCATAAAGAATCTCATCTTCAAATTTTCTGTCGAAACGGCTTTCTTCAAAATTCTGATAAGCAGCAGTAAATTGAAGCTTATCATACATTTTTCCGTTCCCTTTTTTATTGATGTTGAAGTTCCCCATAAACCACTTTTGAGGGCCATAATACCATTCACCATAGCGTAAACTTCCATTTCTCTTTTGAACCAGCCTGTCATATCTTGAATAATCAGAAGTTTCAGAATAAATTAATCCCAAACTAAAATCCCAATCATCGTTTGGCATAAATGCTACTTTTTGAAGCAGATTTATCTGATTGTATCCTGTAGGAACTTGAACTTTAGGATTTGGATTAGTAACTACCTGATCATTCCCATTAATTCGGTTCACATATTCGGGTCTCAAAAATTCCTCGGGACCGTGACTTCCCATTTTAAGATCTCCAAAATCTGAATACGTAACACTGCTTAAAAAAGCCCATTTTTCGAGTCCGATATTAAAATCTATATGAGCTGTTTTTTCATCGTTGGCAGTAGCATATCGGGAATATGCATTTACATTAAAAGAAGTCCCCCCATTTAAAGAGTAGGAAGGTTTCAAGGTATAAAAGTTCATAACTCCACCAATCGCATCACTCCCATATACTACCGATCCCGGGCCTAAAATAACCTCAGCTCGTTCTACAGAAAGCGGATCTATAGAGATAATATTTTGAATGTTTCCACTTCTAAAAATAGCGGTATTCATTCGGACACCATCCACCGCAATTAATAACCGATTGGTAGAAAACCCTCTAATCATGGGACTTCCACCGCCAAGCTGACTTTTTTGAACATACACGTTCCCCGAACTTTCCAAAAGATCTGCGGAAGTTTGAGAGTTTGAAAATGCTATTTCTTCTGAAGTTATGCTCACAATTCGCTGCGGAATGTCTTTTTTATCTTGCTGAAATTTTGCTACCGAAAGCACCACTTCCTGTAACATGTTTTCATCTTCTGTTAAATAAACTTTATTTGATTTAATCTCCGATTTTAACATGCGCTTTTCCAAGTGCGAAATATGTTGAAAAATCAAAACTTCATCTAAAGAGAATTTTGAAATATTCGCCTTACCATCAATATTCGTAATGCTGTTTTTTGACTTGTTTGCATTATAGATTGCCACATTAACCAAAGGTTTCTCTGAATCTTTATCAAGAATCAAAATTTCCTGAGATTGAATTGATGTAAAGGATATTAAAAAACTAAGAAGGGCAGTAAAATAAAATCGCATTTAATTGAATATTTCGTGAAGTACGGTAAGAGACTTGGGTTTTTTAAAAGATTCTATATGTAATTGGTAATAATTCAGTAGTAATTCCAGCAATTCAGATCTATTAGTTTTAGTTAGCTTTATTTGATTAAGAGTCTCAAAATTTGTGCCTAATAAAACCTTCAAATTATTTAGCACATTCCCATCTATACAGTAAGAATTTGTCTTTTTATATTGAAATACTCCATCTAACAAATTAAAGTAAGGAAGGTCTTTTTCTGAATCTTCAGGATAAAAACCAAGGTATCGGCTTAATTTCAGCAAAAACAATAAATGAAAATTCGCGATTTCTGAATGTGAATCTAACCAGTTAAAGGTGTTTTCTAAATAATGGTAAAGCTCCTCGTTTTCCTCTTCTTCTTGTATTGTGTTCTTAAGCATTTCTGAAAGAAATAGCACCATAGAAGATTTGACCACTTCGGTATGTAGACTTTGATAATGAGTTAAAATTTTTGCGTCTTGCAAATATTCCAGGCTTCCTTTGTCTTTATGTTTTGCAACCAATTCCAATTGAGTTAAAGGCTGAAAAAGGGAAGTTTTGAATTTTCCTTTTCTAGATTTCAAAACCCCTCTTAACATATATGTTTTAAGTCCTGATTTTTGCGTGTAACATTTCACGATCAAATCTGCCTCCGCATATTTTAAAGCACTTATTACAATTGCATTGGTATGAACTACCATGAATAAATTTTTGCGGAAAGATAAATAAAAAGAGGCTGTCTGAAAAGTCTCTATTTCGTCAAGCTGAACTTGTTTCAGCTTCTAATTGACATTAAATATCAATTATATAAGATCCTGAAATAAATTCAGGATGACGTTTTATACTTTTTCAGACAGCCTCTGTCTTAAAATTATGTGGTAAAATTATACTACTCCTTGCGCAAGCATAGCATCGGCTACCTTTACGAAACCGGCAATATTGGCACCTTTAACGTAATCTACATTCCCTTTACCATCACTTCCATATTCTACACACGCATCATGAATATCTTTCATAATTGCGTGAAGTTTTTTATCAACTTCTTCTGCAGTCCAGTTATATCTCATAGAGTTTTGAGACATCTCAAGACCTGAGGTTGCAACACCACCTGCATTTGATGCTTTTCCTGGAGAGAATAAAATATTAGCTTTTTGGAAAACCTCGATTGCTTCTGGAGTTGTTGGCATGTTTGCTCCTTCTCCAACCAATTTACAACCGTTTTTCACTAATTGTTTTGCATCATCTTCATGCAACTCATTTTGAGTAGCACATGGCAATGCAATATCACATTTTGTTCCCCAAGGAGTTTTACCTTCAAAATATTTTGATCCCTTAAACTTATCTGCGTATTCAGAAATTCTTCCTCTTCTTTCATTTTTAAGCTCCATTACAAATGCTAATTTTTCAGCATCTATACCATTTTCATCAAGGATATATCCTCCAGAATCGGACATAGTGATTACTTTAGCACCTAACTGGGTTGCTTTTTCTGCAGCATACTGCGCAACGTTTCCAGAACCTGAAACCACAACCGTTTTTCCTTTAAGTGAATCTCCTTTAACCTCTAACATATTTTGCGCGAAGTATACATTCCCGTATCCAGTTGCTTCTGGACGAATTAAAGATCCTCCATAAGAACGCCCTTTTCCAGTAAGAATACCTGTAAACTCGTTTCTAATACGTTTGTATTGACCAAATAAGAATCCAATCTCACGACCACCAACTCCTATATCTCCAGCCGGTACATCTGTATCTGCTCCAATATGGCGTTGTAATTCAGTCATAAAGCTTTGACAGAATTTCATTACTTCATTATCTGATTTTCCTTTTGGATCAAAATCAGACCCTCCTTTTCCACCGCCCATTGGCAATGTAGTTAAGCTATTTTTAAACACTTGCTCGAAAGCTAAGAATTTAAGAACACTAAGGTTTACTGTTGGGTGAAAACGCAAACCACCTTTATAAGGCCCAATGGCAGAATTCATTTGAATTCTAAAACCACGGTTGATTTGTGTTTGCCCTTTATCGTCTAACCAAGGCACTCTAAACATAATAACACGCTCTGGCTCTACCATTCGCTCTAAGAGCATGGCATTCTGATATTTTTTATTCTTTTCAATAAATGGGATTACCGTTTCGGCAACCTCATGTACAGCTTGCATAAATTCTGGTTCGTTCTGATTTCTCTTAGAAACAACTTCCAAAAAATCTTTTACACTTTGCTCCATAATATAGTGCTAAATTGTTAATTATAACGTTTTCGTAATTAGTTGCAAATATAAATTTTATATGAAGAAGTACCTTGAAATTTTACATTTTCATATAATATTAACTCTTTACTATGCAGTAATGTATAAGTAGTAGTAATAGTTATACCTTCGTAAATTGCATTTTTATATATTTGTTTTTACATTAAGACGTTGTACATGTTAGGGGCCCGACTAATTTACTTACTCTTATTCCTATTCCTTTTTGTTAAAGAAAGTGGTTTTGCCCAACTCGGGATTTCTCACGAAATTGGAGTGTTAGTGGGGCCCACCTCTTTTTTAACAGATTATGGAGAGCGTTACAACCTCAAAAATAACATAAGCAATTCAGGTTTTGGAATTGGTCTCGTGCACTACATGAATTTTGCCTATAAAGCAGAATGTAATTGTTATACCGTAGATCGTTACTTTAACGATCACTTTAAAATTAGAACCGAATTAGATTATTTTAAGACAAATCTAGAGCATTTTGGACCTGTTGCAGATAAAAATACACTTGGAGGCAAACTCCTTCGGGGAATGCATGGCAAGACCCAAACCTTCGAAATAGGAACCCACCTAGAATATTACCCATTAAGCATTCGTGACTATAGTTCCTTTTCCTATTTGTTTATGCCTTTTATAAGTTTAGGAGTTCACTATGTGAATTATAATCCAGAGGCCTATTCAGATTTTGGCCCTCTAAGCGATCCAAATAATATTTTTCCAACATTTGTTGGCGGAATAGATTTAGATAGTGGTTCTACTTGGGCAATCGTGGGAATTGGTGGTGCTAGATACAAAATTAGCCCAGTTGCAGATATTCTTATTGAAGGAAGATTTCAATATTACGATGTAGACTGGATAGACGGGCTTAACATAGATGCACCGCAAAACAAATTTAATGATGTGGTGTTTTGGGTAAATTTTGGATTTGTCTATTATCTAAATTATTAGATCTACCCTAAAGCTTGTTTTAAATCTTCAATAAGATCTTCGTCATCTTCAATCCCCACACTTAAACGTATTAAAGAATCTACCACTCCAGTTTTTTCTCTTTCCTCTTTTGGGATAGATGCATGTGTCATACTTACCGGATGCCCCGCTAAAGATTCAACTCCTCCAAGAGATTCAGCTAAAGTGAACACCTTTAATTTTTCCACAACTTTCACAGCGCTTTCCAGCGTTTTTTCTGAAGTAGTAAAAGAAATCATTCCTCCAAAACCTTTCATTTGAGCTTTTGCTATATTATGGTTTGGATGATCTTCAAAACCAGGCCAGTAAACCTTATCTACTTTTGGATGTGATTTTAGGAATTTAGCAACCTTTTCTCCATTTTCACAATGTCTCTGCATTCTAATATGAAGCGTCTTAATTCCCCTTAACACCAAAAAGCTGTCTTGCGGTCCACAAACAGCACCACTAGCATTCTGAATAAAATATAATCTATCTGAAAGCTCTTTATCTTTGACAACCAAAGACCCCAAAACCACATCGCTATGACCTCCTAAATATTTTGTTGCGCTGTGCATTACAATATCTGCTCCAAGATCTAAGGGCAACTGCAAATAAGGAGTTGCAAATGTGTTATCTACAGCTAATAAAACCTTATGTTTTTTAGCCAGTTTAGAGCAAGCTACGATATCAATAATATTCATCATTGGATTGGTAGGGGTTTCTACCCAAATCAATTTTGTGTTTTCATTGATATGCTCTTCAATCTTCGATGCATCTTGCATTCCAATAAAACGGAATTTTAAGCCAAGACCTTCAAAGATCTTTGTGAAAAGTCTATAAGAACCACCATAAATATCGTTTGTAGAAATAATTTCGTCTCCAGGTTTAAATAATTTCATAACTGCATCTATAGCAGCTAGTCCAGATCCAAAAGCAAGACCAAACTCTCCGTTTTCGATACTTGCTAAAGCATTTTCTAAAGCAGATCTGGTAGGATTTCCACTTCTAGAATATTCAAAACCTTTATGTCCGCCAGGCGTTGTTTGAGAGTAAGTACTTGTTTGGTAAATTGGAGGCATTACAGACCCATAAGCAGGATCTATATTATGCTGACCTCCGTGTATAGTTTTAGTGTTGAATTTCATAAATAAATATTTGTCACTAATGTACTTCTCGTATTGGGGAACAGCAAAATAGCACGTACCTTTATCTCTAATTTAACATAGAAACCTTGTTGTGAAAAAACTGTTTTTGGTCTTAGTAATCAACTTATTGCTAATAGGTTGCAAGAAAGACGCTCCCGTATTACAATTTGAAACTTTAAATATCGAGCAAGTCTCAGAAGTGAGCTGCAATCCCGAAGAAGAGAATTGCACGTTTATAGGTCTTGAAATTCCTTGGGCCATGGGTAAAGATACTCGCAGTATGCTCATGAATAGCCATATAAAAAATCACGTTGTTCAATTAATAGATTACCAAGACGACAAAGAAATTAATTCTCTAGAAAATCTGGCTCAAGCTTTTATAAACGATTATGAAACTACTGCTATAGAATTTCCCGAATATAACATTCCTTGGGAGGCCTATGTGGAAGGAAAAGTAACGTATAAGTCCGAAAAAGTAATTTCCATACAATTTGATCTTGCATTATTCACCGGAGGTGCTCATGGTTATACCAGTGTCACTTTTTTAAATTTTGATCCTAAGTCTGGAAAATTGTTGTCCAATAGGGATCTATTTATAAATGAATTTAAAAAAGTAGTTGAAAAAAGGTTTCGAACAAAAAATAGCATCCCAGAAAAAGGCCCTATAAATAGCACAGGATTCTTTTTTGAAAATGACACTTTTCAGCTTCCTCAAAATATAGGTTTTCACGAAAATAAAGTGATCCTAAGATATAATGCATATGAGATTGCGTCTTATTCTGAAGGAAACATTCAATTAGAATTCAAAATAGAGGATGTAAAAAAGTATTTTAATATTCTTTAAATTTGAATTTTTATGAAGCCTGATATACAAAACTGTAGAGGCTTCTCATCTATTAAGCTTAACTATTATGAAAAAAATCTACCATTTATCCTCCTGTTCTACTTGTAAAAAGATTTTGAATGAATTAAAACCTTCTTCAGCATATATTTTACAGGATATAAAAGAAGATCCTATTACTGAAGAACAGCTAAATGAGATGTTTGAGTTAGCGGGTAGCTATGAGGCTTTGTTCAGTAAAAGAGCGCAACTTTACAGAGAACGAGATCTAAAGAATGATAATTTAGAAGAAGAGGCTTTTAAAAGTTTAATCTTAGAGCATTATACTTTTTTAAAACGCCCGGTAATAATCAATAACGATAAGATTTTTATTGGTAATTCTAAAAGTACCATTGAAGCAGCAAAAAAGGCCATGAATGACTAAACGCACTCTGGCAATCCTTGCCGCTACTGGAGCCAGCGCCATCTATGGAATAAACCATACCATTGCTAAGGGCTTAATGCCTATTTATATTGAACCTTTTGGGTTTATTTTTTTAAGAGTTACAGGCGCAGCTTTTTTGTTTTGGCTTATCAGTTTTTGGGGTCCAAAAGAAAAGATTGCAACTGGGGATTGGACTAGAATTGTTGCTTGTGCAATTTTTGGAATGGTAATTAATATGCTCATGTTCTTTAAAGGACTTAGCTTATCTACACCCATAAATAGTTCGGTAATTATTACCGTTTCTCCTATTTTGGTACTCCTTTTAGCGGCAGTACTTATTAAAGAAAAAATCACACTTTTAAAAACAGTTGGTATTATTATAGGTCTTGCCGGAGCTTTGGCCTTGGTTTTATTTAGTAATCCAGAAACTATAAATGCTCCAAACATTCCGCTAGGGAATATGCTGTTTATTGTAAATGCTTTCTCCTATGGGATCTATCTGATTTTAGTGAAACCGTTAACTGCAAAATATCATTCTATAACACTTATGAAATGGCTATTCTTATTTGCTGTTATTATAAATTTCCCAATCACCATTTCGGAATTTTCTAGAGTAGAATGGTTAGAGTTACCTGCTCATGCCATTTGGAAAATGGGATTTGTAATTGTGGGAACTACTTTTCTGACTTACCTAATGAATGTGTACGCACTTAAGGAACTTAGCGCTGCAACCATTAGTGCTTTTATTTATTTACAACCATTGATTGCAATTACCTTTGCAATAGCTACTGGAGCGGACTCCTTGGATATTGTAAAAATTACAGCTGCAATTTTAGTTTTTACAGGGGTTTATATAGTTACAAGAAAGCCAAAGGCTATAAAAGTTTCGACTCCAAATCCTTAGGGGCTTTCCCGAATTTACGAGTATCAACTTTAGTTAAAATTCTAAAATCATCGGTATGGGATAATTTATTTAGATCCTCTCTAAGTTCTTCTGGTAAGCCAACCAATTTGCGCTCTACTAGGTCTATCCATCCTCCCATTGCTTCACAAGTGGCAAAATTCTTTCCTTTATAATCGTAAAAATTATGGACGAATTCGAAATACATACCATCTTCAGATAAACCTTTAAGTTCTAGGCTCACCGTAACAGGTTTCCCCATAAAAGCCTCACGAAAATAATAAACATGTTCGTGAAACACCACAGGCCCAAGATTTTTTTTAGCTAATTCTCGAGGGTCAAAACCATTATCCATAAAATAAGCCATTCTGGTATGACTCATAAAATTGATATACGCAGAATTTGCTAAATGCCTGTTTGCATCTATATCACTCCATCTTATTTCAAATTTCTTAGTGTACATATTCTTATATTTTCTATAAAATTACTAAATTATATTATGCGCGCATAATTAATTCTGCTAAGTAAATCCCAAAATAATTCACGAGATTTGCGGTCTATGCCAATTTTAGAAAGCACATACAAGCCCCCGTATATTTTCAGAAATTATCACTTTTCTACGATCTATGCAGCAAAATTAAGAAAAGTGAAGCCTGTTTCTCAAGCTAGGGAACGGATGCATTTGGAAGATGGGGATTTCTTGGATATAGATTGGAGTTATTCCAATTCTTGCCCTTCTCGAAAGGTGCTTATTATCCTCCACGGCCTAGATGGAAATGCACAGCGACCCTATGTTTTAGGGCTTGCTCACCATTTTAATTACAATGCTTGGGATGTGGCAGCTATAAATTTTAGAGGCTGCAGTGGAGAGATCAATAAACTGTATAGATCTTATAATGCAGGAGCTAGTGAAGATTTAAAACAGGTAGTTGCACATATCCTCAAAAATAAAAAATATGAATCTCTGGCCATAAACGGATTTAGTCTTGGCGGTAATTTATTGCTAAAGTATCTTGGAGAAGGTAATAATCTACCAAAAGAACTTAAGGCAGGAGTAGCAATTTCGGCTCCTTGTGACTTGTATGAATCTCTTAAAAAATTAGATGAAACCAGAAATTGGCTTTATTCCAAGAGGTTTGTGAGACAGCTTAAAAAGCAGCTCACTTTAAGAGAAAAATATTTCCCTAATGAAATTAACAAGAAGCAAATTGCCAATTGTGATAATCTTTATGCAATAGATGAATTGTATACCAGCCAAGCACATGGTTTTGCTAATGCTCTAGAATATTATGAAAAAAGCAGTGCCTTGAATTTTATTCCCGATATTAATATTCCAACGTTGCTTATAAATGCAAAAAATGATGGCTTTCTTTCTGAAAATTCCTCTCCAGTTGCAATTGCAGAAAACAATTCTAATTTTCACTTAGAAATGCCAGAATATGGAGGGCATGTTGGATTTCTTCAGAAGAAAAACACAACCTATACAGAAGATCGTGCTTTAGAGTTTATTGGTTCTCATATATAATTCAGAGTTTTCCTAAGTTTCTTTGTCCTGCCTAAGATTTGGTTATCTTTGCCCAATCTTTTAAAAACCAAGCATGATTCAGTCAATGACAGGTTTTGGAAAAAGCATTTTACAAATGCCTTCCAAGAAAATCACCATAGAAATAAAATCTCTAAACAGTAAAAGTTTAGATCTTAATGCCAGAATTCCCGGGCAATACCGCGAAAAAGAACTGATGTTAAGGAATATTATTTCTAAATCGCTTAACCGTGGAAAAGTTGATTTTTCTTTATATGTAGAAGTTACTGGAGAAGAAACTACAGCTTCAGTTAATCCTGCTGTCGTAAAAAAATACATGCAGCAATTAGGCCAGCTTGCAAATGCAAGTGAAGATGAATTGCTAAAAATGGCAATTCGCATGCCCGATGCTATGAAGACGGAAAGAGAAGAGATAGATGAAACCGAATTTGTTGAGATTGAGAAAACACTCATTTTAGCTTTATCTGAGATCAATTCATTTAGAACTGATGAAGGAAATGCGCTAGAAAAGGATCTTTTATTTAGAGTTTCAAATATTGCTCAATTACTTCAGGATATAATTGCAATGGATCCCGATAGAATTGAAGGCGTAAGAGAACGTTTAAGAAAAGGGGTGGCAGATCTTAAAGAAAAAGTAGATGAAAACAGATTCGAGCAGGAATTGGTTTTTTATATTGAAAAATTTGATATTACTGAAGAAAAAGTGCGACTAGAAAACCACTTATCTTATTTCCTTGAAACTATAAATTCTTCAGATTCTAACGGAAGAAAATTAGGTTTTATCTCCCAAGAAATGGGAAGAGAGATCAATACTATTGGAAGTAAATCCAATTATGCACCAATGCAACAATTGGTTGTGCAAATGAAGGATGAATTAGAAAAAATAAAAGAACAACTTTTAAACGTGCTTTAATGAAAACCGGAAAATTAATTGTTTTTTCTGCTCCCTCCGGTTCTGGAAAAACAACTATCGTACAGCATTTACTTTCTCATCCAGAATTAAATCTGGAATTTTCAATTTCTGCAACTTCAAGAGCGCCAAGAGGTGATGAAGTAGAAGGAAAAGATTATTATTTCTTAAATTTGCATGAATTCAAGCAAAAGATTAAAAATGAAGAATTCTTAGAATGGGAAGAAGTTTATAGAGATAATTTTTATGGTACTTTAAAAGCAGAAATAGAACGTATTTGGGCAGCTGGGAAAAATGTGATTTTTGATATAGACGTTGTTGGCGGACTGGATATAAAGCATATCTATCCAAAACAAACACTTGCCGTTTTTGTAAAACCTCCAAGCATAGAAGAACTGAAGATTCGTTTAAAAAAACGAAAGACAGAAAGTGAAGACAAGATAAATATGCGGGTAGCTAAAGCTTCTATAGAGCTTGCTACGGCACCTCAGTTCGATTTTATAATAGAAAACAATAATTTACAAATAGCTTTAGAAGAAGCTTACGATCTTGTGTCGACTTTTGTTGAAGCCAATAGCGAAGTAGAATGAAAAAAAAGGTAGGACTTTATTTTGGCACATTCAATCCTATCCATTCTGGGCACCTTATAATTGCAAATTATATGGTAGAGTTTTCCGATCTGGATGAAGTTTGGATGGTTGTTACTCCGCACAATCCTTTTAAAAAGAAAAGCAGTTTATTAGACAATCATCATAGGCTGGAAATGGTCTACAAAGCTTGCGAAGATTATCCAAAATTGAAGCCTAGCGATATTGAGTTTAATTTACCACAACCCAATTACACTGTAAACACCTTAGTTCAGTTAGAAGAAAAATATCCAGATTATAATTTTGCACTTATAATGGGGGAAGATAATTTGAAGAGCTTCCATAAGTGGAAGAATTATGAAGTGATCTTAGAACGCTATTCCATTTTTGTGTATCCCAGAATTTCTGAAGGGATCGTAGAAAACCAGTTTTCATCACATTCTAAAATCACGAGAGTTCCTGCACCAATAATTGAGTTGTCATCTACATTTATTAGGAAATCTATAAAGAAAGGAAAGAATATTAGGCCAATGTTGCCTGAGAAGGTTTGGAAATACTTAGATGAGATGAATTTTTACAAATAAAAAACTGTTTAAAAAATTCTTTTGATCGCTCTGTATAGTTAATTGATCCTACTTTTTTCATTGTGGAACTATAACCTAGCACTTCGACTGCGCTCAATATAAGACCTCAAATTTTTTAAACAGTCCTTTAATTATATATTAATCCTTTTACTTTTTCATTGCCGGAATTCGTAAAACTTGTCCCGGGTATATTTTGTCTGGGTCTGTAAGCATTGGTTTATTTGCTTCAAATATCTCTGGATATTTATTTGCAGATCCATAATGTTCTTTTGCAATTTTACTTAAGGTATCGCCTCTTTCTACTGTATGGAAAACAGCTTCAGGTTCTTTGTTCTCTACCTCCATATTATCGTCTACCTGTGCAATTCCTTCAACATTCCCAACTACCAAAATAATTTTTTCTCTAGTAGACTGGTCATATGCTTTACCACCTATAGTGGCCATATCTCCACTTATATAAATTTTAAGATTCTCAATCTTGAGATTAAGATCGTGAATTGTTTCTTCTAACTTTCTCGCTGCTTTGGCATTCTCTACTTCTTCTTCATTATTTTTTTCAGCAGTTGCAACTGCAGCACTATCTTTTGTGTTTTTTCTAGATCCAAAAATTTTGGCTCCAGCATTTTTAATAAAAGTGAATAATCCCATTCTAATTTGTTTGGTTAGATTTCTTCCTACAAATTACAAATTCACTTTTATACAAACAGCCTATTAAGTATTAAAGTTTTGTTAGTATTAAAAAAAAAACAGCGAAGAGTTTCAAAACCCTACGCTGTTTCTTAAATAACCAACCAAAAAACTAAATCTAAAGACGATAATATCTGCAATTACCGGTCTTCCATTTAATAACGATATAAACTCAGAAACATTGTAGAAGCCAATATTTAAAATCCTAAGAATTTACTTTATGTTAAATTTATGTATTTTTGAATCGTAGAAAATTTATTATGAGCAACACTCCTAAATTTGGTGTATTTGGTGGCGGAAGTTGGGCCACGGCAATAGTTAAAATGTTAAGTGAGAATTTGGACGAGATCAATTGGTACATGCGTAGTGAAACTGCCATAGAACATATTAGAACTCAAGATCATAACCCTAATTATTTAAGCTCTGTAGAGTTTGATGTTAATCAGCTTCGTTTAAGTAGCGACATTAATGAGGTTGTAAAAAATTCAGATTATCTAATTTTTGCAATTCCATCGGCATTTTTAAAAAGAGAATTAGATCATCTTACAGAATCTTTAGAAGGCAAAGTGATTTTTTCAGCAATTAAAGGAATTGTTCCAGAAACAAGCTTGATTGTTGGAGAGCATTTTAATCAGGAATATTATGTTCCGGATGAAAATATTGGAGTGATCACAGGACCTTGTCATGCTGAAGAAGTTGCCTTAGAGCGACTTTCTTATTTAACCATTGCGTGTTTAGATGATGAAAAAGCCAAAGTAATGGCGAAGCATTTACAAAGTGATTATATAACCTGTAAAACCAGCGACGATGTAAATGGTACCGAATATGCTGCAATGCTGAAGAATATTTATGCTATTGCTGCCGGAATTGCACATGGACTTGGTTACGGAGATAATTTCCAGAGTGTATTAATGAGCAATGCCATTAGAGAAATGAAGAAATTCATTAAAAAGGTGCATAAAATGAAGCGTAACATTAACGATTCTGCTTACTTGGGGGATCTTTTAGTAACTGGATATTCTGTTTTTAGTAGGAATAGAATGTTTGGGAATATGATTGGGAAAGGCTACACCGTTAAAAGTGCACAAATGGAAATGAGTATGGTGGCCGAAGGTTATTATGCTACAGAAAGTGCCTATAAAATAAATCTAGAAAAGGGAGCTAAAACTCCAATTATAAATGCAGTGTACAATATTTTGTACGAAGGAAAAAACCCTAAAGATGTTTTTAAGAAGCTTGTTGAAAAACTAGATTAACAAGAAATTCCTTTTTTAAAAGTACAATCCTATTCAAATTTATGAATAACTCTATCCTAAAAGGCAGCCTATTGGTTGCTTTGGGAGCATCCAGTTATGGAATGCTTACCACTTTTGTAAAAATGGCCTATCAAGAAGGTTATACCTCTTATGAAATAACTTTTTCGCAAATGCTATTAGGGCTTATTGGCCTAATAATCATCAATTTTCTATTTGTAAAAGAGAAACAAAATTATGTAGAAGAAACCAAGACTAAGAGCATTTTAAAACTAATGGCTGCGGGAACTTCTCTTGGATTAACCAGCATCTTTTATTATATCGCGGTAAAGTATATCCCGGTTTCTATTGGAATTGTAATGCTAATGCAAAGTGTATGGATGGGTGTATTGCTAGAAGCTTTTATGGCAAAGAAAAAACCGGGCTTAAATAAAATAGTAGCTGTACTAGTTATTCTAATTGGAACTGTTTTAGCGACTAATATTTTAATGGATAATATAGAAATGGATTGGCGTGGGATTGGTTGGGGCTTTTTAGCGGCAGTTTCTTATACTGTTACTATTTATACCTCAAACACGCTAGCTCTGCATTTACACTCCTTTAGAAGAAGCCTATGGATGATGTTAGGTGGCACGATTATTATCGCACTTATCTCTGCTCCATTTCTTTTAGAACAGTTTAATCTCGAAATATTTAAAAAATGGGGGTTACTTCTAGCTTTATTTGGAACTATCTTACCTCCTATTCTTTTTACCTCGGGAATGCCGAAAATTAATGTGGGATTGGGAGCCATTATTTCCTCTGTAGAACTTCCTGTTGCAGTGGTTATGGCCTATTTTCTTTTAGATGAAGTTGTAAACCTTTATCAATGGATTGGGATACTAATCATTTTAGCATCTGTGTTTTTAATGAATATGACAAAACTTTTTAAAAGAAAGAAGTAAGCAAGCAGCATACTAAAGTGCCAAAATCCCTTTTAAATTCATGAGAGGGATTTCTGTTAATGCGCTTTCTTTTACTGTATTTTGTGGCAATATAAAAGTACGTTCGTACATTTTACCTTCAGCAAAAAAACTAACGGAGAATTTGTTATCTAGCTTTAATAGCTTTTCCTGTAAAAACTCGATCTTAGCGAAATATTTTGCGGGAAGTACCTTTATAGAATGTCTCATAGCGGGAGTAATTTGCTTCTCGTTAGAGCCACTCGTAACAATAAGGATTATTTCTAAAGGAACGTTCTTATTATTAATAATATAAGCATTCCAGTCCATGGTTTTATATTCGGGATGCTGCTCATAAACAGCAGCTACGTGAACATCTTTTACCTCTGGTATTTCAATATCTTTTCTCAATTATAAAGCAGATTTAAATTGCTCAAGGAAACGCACATCATTCTCGTAAAACATTCTAATATCCCCTATTTGGTACAACAGCATAGCAATTCGCTCTATTCCCATTCCAAAAGCAAAACCAGAATATTCTGTAGGATCTATTCCGCAGTTCTTTAAAACATTAGGATCTACCATTCCGCAGCCCATAATTTCTAACCAACCCGTGCCCTTGGTAATTCTATAATCGGTTTCGGTTTCCAGTCCCCAATAAATATCAACTTCTGCACTAGGCTCTGTAAAAGGAAAATAGGAAGGTCTTAACCTTATTTTAGATTTTCCGAAGAGTTGTTTGGTAAAATATAGTAATGTCTGCTTTAGATCTGCAAATGAAACGTCTTTGTCTATGTATAATCCTTCAACTTGATGAAAGATACAATGTGATCTTGCTGAAATTGCTTCATTTCTGAAAACTCTACCCGGAGAAATGGTTCTAATAGGTGGTTTGTTTTCCTCCATATATCGTACCTGTACAGATGAAGTGTGGGTACGCAATAAGATATCTGATGGATCTGTTTGAATAAAAAAAGTATCCTGCATATCTCTTGCCGGATGATATTCCGGAAGATTTAAAGCAGTAAAGTTGTGCCAATCGTCTTCTATTTCGGGGCCTTCAGAAACGTTGAAGCCTATATTGGAAAATACCTCGATAATTTGATTCTTAACAATAGAAATAGGGTGTCTAGATCCAATTTGAATTGATTGCGAAGGACGCGTAAGATCGCCATATTTCCCTTTTTCCTCTTGGTTACCTTCTAAAGCCTCTTTTAAAAGATTCACTTTATCGGTAGCAGCATTCTTAAGCGTATTAATGGCTTGCCCAAAATCCTTTTTTTCGTCATTAGGCACATTTTTAAATTCAGCAAAAAACTGATTTAAAAAACCCTTTTTCCCTAGATATTCTATTCTGAAAGCTTCAATTTCTGAAGGTTTATCAGATTTAAAACCTTCTACTGTCGAAATATGTTCCTTTATCTTATCTATCATCAATACATTTCTTTAAAGAGGGGCAAATTTACTAAAACTGAACATTTTGCCTACTATCTTCTATTGGTTATTCTATATATCCTTTTTCAAGAAAATACTGTACAATGGCTTCTTTCATTAAAACCGATTGCTCCCCTGCCTTTAAGCTTGGGAGTGCTTCTAAAACTTTATAATGGGGCCAACTGTCCTCATCAAAATATTCAAATTCATAGTAGCCATAAGGCTCTAACAATCTACATATCGCAATATGCATTAGATCTAATTTATGATCTTTTTTGAATTTTTTATGTGGTTGCCCTAATTCTTGTACTCCAACTAAATATATAATTGCATCTAAATCCAATAAATCTCCATCTGCAAACTGATTGGATATTTTTTGCTGTAAAGAACCCCATCGTTCTTTTAATTGTTCGTCTCTTGCCATTTGGCAAAGATACGTATCTTAGGGCTTGTAACACTATCCAAAAAAGATGAATATTGTAGATATTATATTAGGTGTAATCCTACTATACGGACTTGTACGAGGTTTTTTTCGTGGCTTTTTTGCTGAACTGGCTTCATTGGTTGGTTTTGTTCTAGGAATCTACATAGCGGTCTATTTTTCACATTATTTAAGCGATTATTTAGTTGAAAGAGTTTCCTGGAATATGAGGTTTGTTAATCTAGCTTCTTTCGCCATCACATTTATTATGGTTGTGTTCTTAATTTCACTGGCGGGAAAATTTCTAACCAAAGTAGCAGGCTTTGCTGCTCTTGGTATTTTAAACAAGCTAATTGGTGCCGGTTTCGGTTTTATAAAAGTGGCTTTTGTGGTAAGTGTAGTGATTATGTTTTTTGGTTCTACTAATGAGAATATCAATATCGTAGAGCAAGACACCTTGGAAGATTCCATTTTGTATGCTCCAATAAGAATTATTGCGCCAAACTTTATCCCAGCAATTCTAAGAGAAGCAAGGGAATTAGATCTTATTAAAGAGAAAGAAGAATCTGAAGCATAAAAAAATCCGCCAACTTAATTCAACAAAATTGAACCAGTTGGCGGACTATATTCTTTGATTATTTTACTAAAAGTTTAACTGATATACATCATCCAATTGTGAATCATTACTAACATTCACTTCAAGATCCTTAATAATCCCAGATCCTACTCCATAAACCCATCCATGAACACTTAAATCCTGCTTTTGCTTCCATGCATTTTGAATGATAGATGTTTTAGCAAGATCAAAAACCTGTTCTTTTACATTAAATTCCACAAAAGAATCAAAACGCTCTTTTTCATCAGAAATAGCATCTAATTCTGTTTTGTGTAATCTATAAACATCCTTAATATGGCGTATCCAATTGTCTATTAAGCCAACAGATTGTTGCCCCATTGCTGCTTTAACGCCACCACAACCGTAATGCCCACAAACAATAACATGTTTCACTTTCAGGACGTTTACAGCATAATCCAGTACACTCAACATATTCATATCTGTATGCACCACCATATTGGCAATATTTCTATGCACAAATACTTCTCCCGGTTCAGCACCAATTATTTCATTAGCAGGCACTCTACTATCTGCGCAACCTATCCAAAGAATTGGAGGTTGTTGCCCATTAGCTAATTTTTCAAAAAATTGAGGGTCGAGTTTCAACTTACTCTCTACCCATTTTTTATTATTGTCGATTAAATTCTTATATAAATCAGCCATAATTTTTTTTTGATTAAACGGTATCTTTTACATTCTTCTGAATGAAATTAATACTTTCTTTAAAATTACTGAAAATGTGTTCTTCTGCTACCAGATCTGGAATAATATCAATCTTTTCCATAAGATATCTTGGTTGCTGCTGAAGATTTGTTATCAGTGGTATAATTCCATTGTTTCTCAATTTCATCAATACATCTTCTAACGCATACAATCCTGATTGATCTATATAAGGAACACGTCCCATCCGTATAATTACATGAGAAGCCGTGTCTGGTATTTCATTTACCAATAACTGGAACTCATTTGTATATCCAAAGAACAAAGGCCCATCCAATCTTTTTATATAAATCTCTTCCTTCAAACGAGTTGGGAAATTCATTTCATCGGCCCAACTCGCTTTTAGTTCGTCTGAATCATCTAATCTCACTACATTCGATTTTCCTGCAGCAACTTCACCCATTTTTTTCATGAAGATTAACGAAGCGATAACCAATCCAATTCCAACTGCATAAACTAGATTCCAAAAAGTAGCTAATAACAATACAGTAATCATAATAACAACTTCTGTGGTTGGCATATGCGGAATGGCTTTAAGCCCTTTATAGTCCATTACTCCAATACCCACCGTAATTAAGATTCCTGCTAATACTGCTGCAGGAATTTGCGAAGCGATAGGTCCTAATGCCAGTAACACTATTAGTAGAACGATGGCTGCAACCATCCCAGACAATCTTGTTTTACCTCCGGAATTAATGTTTACAACTGTTCTAATGGTTGCTCCCGCTCCCGGTAATCCACCAAATAAAGCAGCTACACTGTTACCAATACCTTGTCCAACTAATTCTTTATTAGGATTGTGTTTAGTTTTGGTCATGTTATCTGCAACCACTGAAGTCAATAAAGAATCGATTGCTCCTAATAATGCCAAAGTTAAGGCAGTGAAAATATAAGGTGAAATTACTCCGAATTTAAAATTAGAGAAGATTTCTAAATGTGGCATTGGAAAACCTCCCGGAATTTGCTGAATGGGTTTATAATCTAAGCCTAAAAAATAGGCTCCCAGAGAAACTACCAGTAATGCAACCAGAGTACTCGGTACAGCAGTAGTTATTCGCTTAAACCCGTAAATAATGAATATGGTCAAAAACGCTAGAATAAATTCTAAATAATCTATTTGCTGAATGGCTCTAGGTAAAGATTTTATAGCTCCAAGAACTCCTGAAGTTTCACTTTTTGCGAGATTTTGTGCTTCCTTTTGGATATCTGCCTCGTTAATATTTTCAGCTTTAACTATAGTTTCCTTTAAATTATCGAGTACCAAAATGCCTTCTCCAGCTTCTTCTTTTAGAATGTTTTCTAACAGCACTTCTTGAGCCTGTGGTTTAAAATTATCTATATATGCCTCATCATCTTGCACGTAATATCCCAATAGGGGAAGAAATTGAGTGATAAGTATAATAACCCCAATTGCAGTCATAAATCCGGAGACTACAGGGTAGGGTATAAATTTTATATATTTTCCGAATTTTAAAACCCCTAATAGGATCTGAAAAAGACCTGCTAAAAGAAAAACGATTAAAATAAACGGTAAAGCTTTGGCTACATCGCCATCATTAACACCTATAATTCCTGCAATTATCACCATAGATACTGCGGTCATTGGAGCTGTTGGCCCTGAAATTTGAACAGGTGTTCCACCAAACATAGACGCGAAAAAACCTATAAAGATTGCTCCATATAAACCTGCATCTGGTCCTAATCCAGACTGAACCCCAAAAGCAAGAGCAAGAGGTAAAGCAACTATTCCTGCAGTAATTCCTCCAAAAAGATCCCCTCTAAAATGTGTAAATAAATTCTTCATTAAGATTTTTGTTTAAATTCCCAAATCTCTCATAATTTTCATAAACCGAGAGCCGGATTTTATAAAGTCGGGATTTGAATATTTTTTCAAAACCGAATGATATATACATTGAATAAACTATTAGGAGATCTAATAGTTTTAATAATTACTGAAATTAAGGAATTTCTTTTTATGAAATGCGTGGAGGAGGAACAGTAGGATTCAAATATACATTGAAAGTACTATTTCTTAACATATTTAATATCGGAGCTCTTTTGTCTATTAAAGCAATATCTAAAGTGAATTGGGATTTGGATGTAAAATCTAAATCAAGCTGATATTGTGTATTTACTTCATTTTTACTGTTCTCTTCTTCAATTAGAGAAATCTTAGAGCCAGAGTCCGCTATATCCAAATAGGAAATGATTGGAGTTATTAATAACAACAACGAAAATAAACTAAGAAACAGGAAATGATAAATTTTCAAATTAGAATTTTTCAAAGATTGCAAAAATAAACGATTCTCTCGCGCTTAATGTCAAGAAATCCTTAAATCTAAAGTTGTTTTATTTCAGAAGCTAGCATCCAGCCTGTTGAACCATTAGATAATTCTAATTGAATCCAATCTTGAAAAGTGCTTAAAACCTTCACTTTTGTACCTTCATGAAGTTGGAACAATTCGTTACCTCTTAAATTGGGCTCATTCCTAACTGGCACTTCTTCAGCAAAAACAATAGCAAACTCATTATTCTGAGTGACATTTTTTAAATGAAATGCAAAAATCAAGGAGATAAAGGAGATTATTACCGCAGTAATTGCAACGGTGAAAAACAAACGTTTCCATTTACTTGCTATACTAAAATAGTAGAGTAAAAATAAAATTGCGAAAATTGCTACACCTGTTATTGCAATCCACGCCCATCCATTAAAACTGAAAACACTAATCGTATTTGTTATAAAATTAGATAATCCCGATTTTGGCACCGCTTTAATATCGTCTATCACCATATTATTGGCAAATTCAAGATTGTTTTGGATCGTTTTGTCTGCAGGGTCTAGTAATAGGGCTTTTTCATAATTATAAACACTTTCAGCTATATGATTGAGTTTATAATGCGCATTTCCTAAGTTGAAGTACAACTCTGCCGATTCTTCTCCGTTTTTAAGCACTTCTTTATATCGGCTTACAGCTTCAGAATAATCCCCATCATTATAGGCTTCATTAGCTTTTTCGAACAATGCATTATTCTGCCCCATCATTGGAGCACAAATTAAAAGTAAAAGGAACAGTATTCTTTTCATGCTTATAACTGTTTATCTAA
>Ga0209309_10001074_pt1 | contig 28652 bp, 33 predicted proteins | sample COGITO_mtgs_1204_2_FD_184807 | JGI IMG/M metagenome (GOLD analysis project Ga0209309, IMG submission 184807) | Pelagic marine microbial communities from North Sea - COGITO_mtgs_120412 (SPAdes) (version 2) | ecosystem: Environmental > Aquatic > Marine > Epipelagic ... | reverse complement strand
CTTGTAAGCGGTAAGGTACTAGCAAGTGTGAGAATAAGTGCATGGCTAAATTTTAAAAATGACATAACAGCATAATAAGTGAGAAATAAGAGTATTTAATATGAAGTAAAAATACACAGGATTCAATAGAATGTGATTGTGATTTTTAACTAATTTTATAAGCAATAACGAGTTACAAGTTTAAGGGTCAAAGGGTGAACGTGTTATTAGTTTAAACACAGGTACTTAAAATATAATCTTTTAATTAATAATCAAGCTGTATAACTAAACAGTAATTTGTCTGATATTACTGATCTCCACCAGTTTGGGGTTTTGCTACATTTAGAAAAGGTAAGGCGAATCTAACTAACTGTTTACATTTGTTTATTTTATAGCTAGGATAAAATCATTGTAATATAAAGACATTTGTCGGTTTGTAAAACGACAAATGTCGTAGACTAAATTGTTATGTTTCAATCATGGAAGGTGCAAATAAATATGTTTGGTTTTATATTTAAATATATATTCTTTAGTATTATTAACGTCGTTTTATTCCTTCTAGCAAGTTTTGCTTTAATGGCGTTGCTACCTGAAACTATCGTAAATGGAGATACATTCGAGTTGGTCTATGGAATAGTTTTTATTTCTTTTTTAGTTCTAACTGGCTTTGTAGTAAACCATCAAATCACCCCAAAAGTTGGCTTTATCGAAGGCTGGAAACTTGGGTTTCTAAGTATAAAAATGTATATTAAGCCCTGAGTAACTGAAACATAAAAAGAATTTCAAGCAGGACAAAATATAGTTGGCTTTTGTTCACTCCGTTCACCTATTTTAGCCAACTATATTTTGCCTCTTAAATGGGCGTTATACGCACAAAGGACATGTAGTTGAATAACGAAGCTGTTAAACCAAAATACTTAAATTACACTGAGATATTGGGTTTTAAAATTCCTTTAGTGTGGTGTTCGTTAGCTATGTTAATTGGCCTAATATTTCATGAAGTTGTAGAAGCTATTTTAGTACCGCCGCTAACGTTATTGATGGTTTATATTTGTCATAAAATAACCAGTTTTTTCCTGAGCTTTCAGGAACACAGTGGGATTTTGAGTGAGAAAGTTTATGGTGTGATAATTAGATTCATTTGGTTTAGTGCTGTACTTGGATTTTTCATATCTCTTTTTAGTGCCGCTTTTGAATCTGTAAACAAGGAAGTAAATTTTGAATTTTTCAATGGTGTTTTTAGTATTGTCTATTTTGGTTTTGCTTTGGCAGCGGCTAATAAGTGGGGTAAAACCTATGTTCCCAAACATTAGCGTAATATGTGCGTATAACAAAAACATCAACTGGGAAACTACTCGCTATAAAGCGCTCGTATTTTCCAGTTATATTAAGCGTTATGTGGCATGGAGTCAGCATTGAGTCAATTTGAACTAATTATAGGGTTGATAATCTGGGTATGGATATTCGTAAGCTCATTTCTGTTTAATTATTTGGAAAATAGTTGCATTGATAACATGCAAAAACATTCAGACTCAGAAATAGAGAACCCAAGTAAAAATTCTTGGATAAACCCTTTTGGTGGTTTTAAAAATTTATTGTTTTTTATTACCTATAAGCCTAAAACTTCTGACTCTACAGGTTTTGTTGTAGCGGCTAAAAATGGGAAAGTATTACAAGCGGTGTACTTCATTCAACTTATTTGTGTTGTTGGTGTATTTATAGCTTTTAAAGCTTAATAAAATTTACAGTACACTGCCACATAACAACACGCCCTGAGGTGGACGACTAGTAAAATTTAGCTATTAACTGCAAATTTTAAAAGTGGTGAGCCTCTGCGTTTTAAGGCCGCTAAATACGTCGATTCATCGTAGGGTGTATTCGTTTTCCAACACCTAAATACAATCCTTATCCATTTAAATGCCAGTGATCTAATTATGCTGTTATGCGGCTTACCCTTGGCTTTTTGTTGCTCATAATACGCTTTAGCCCAAAACGAATAACGAATAGAAAAGCCTGCCCATTCTACAAATGTTTGCCTTAAAAAAGTGGGGCAACTATAACGCCAATGAGTCCACATTTTTTGACCACTGCGCTCAATAACAGGCGCTATACCCGCGTACTTTTGAAGTTCTGCAGCATCATTATAACGCGCACGATTACTCCCAAAAGCAACAAGTAAACGTGGGGCGAGTTGTGGACCTGCACCGGGTAAGCTATCAAATATCTTTTTATCTTGCTGGGCTTTATAAGCCGATTTTATTGCTTTATCGAGCTTTTCAATACCTTTTAATAACACTTTAAATTGCGTAATAAGCACTTCAACGAGCATTTGATTAGGCACAATGACGCCTTCATCCAGAGTTAATGGCATTGAATTTTTAATACTGTCTAATCGTGCATTATTGACCGTGGAATAGTGTGAGTTATGACTCTCAAAAAAGTCGAGTAAAGTCTGTTTTCTTGCTTTTTTAACCGCAGTGAGTGACGGCCACTTCTGAATGAAGTCGCAGAATATATACGTGTCCTTTTCTTTAAACCATTCAAGTGCCTGCGGGTAATAATTTTTTAATGTCGCTGTTATTTTATTGGATAAATCGACACTGTCTTGCACTAAACTTCGGCGATATTCAACAAGCTGAGACAGCGTTCGCATAGCTGCTGACTCAGGCTCAATGACAGACAGCTTATCCATGTGTAACGTGAGAATTTCAACTTGTACAAAGGCATCTGATGGGTCATCTTTTGCGCCACTGGGCGTAAAAGCCTGGCGGTATTTAGCAACAGCACAAGGATTCACGGTAAATAAAGTAAGGTGGTCGTATTTAGCTAATGCATAAATAAGCGGGCCTTTTTTAAGCTCACAAACAATTGCTATTTTCTGCTCTGGATAACGCTGTTTAATATCCATAGCCCATTCATGCAACGCTTCAGGTGTGTGTTTAATAACGGTGTAATGATATTTATTAGTGCCTGTTGGGTGTTCACAAATATCATGTTTTTTATCGGCCCAATCCATGCCAATGAGTACAGCAAAATTATCAACGTTATATGCTTTCATTTTATAGCGCCTACGGTTAAAGTTAAGGACGGAATGTGCTTAAATCTCGTTTCTCGCAGGTCTTATAGATAGTCTTGGTCGGCAATCCCTGAGTATGCGTTTTGAAATCGAGGTGCTCTGTTGGCTCGAACGTCTTGTTAAAAACATTAGATGTTTGGCATTCAATATTCGTAACCAACAGAAGCATATTCCACTTAATATAATAGTCAGTTACTTTTAAATTAAGTGGCTTGGTCGAACTATAAGCACTTCAAACGGAACAAAAACAGTTGGTTAGGTTCCGCTTCGCTTCACATTTTAACCAACTATTTTTGTCCGCTTAAGTGGGCGTTAGCACTATCAGAGGTTCTATTGAAAGTTGAGAGTATTCGAGAATGCGAAAACGGTGAGTTTGTAGCAGATATACACCTTGAAAATGGTGAACACTATTTCACAACCGAATACTTTTCTACTTTTAAAAAAGCAGATGAATGGGTTACACCTTGGTGTGAGTGGGCGAATAAAGTTTCTTTTGGGACTATCGATAGCGTTTATTATATTATTCAGGTACCAGACTCTTGGGCTGGACCACCTAAAAATGCACACCCTTTACATCGGCTATTTATAAAGATTGGTAGATCTAAAAATGTACTCCAGCGTTTACAAAATTTACAAACTGGTACGTATGGCCAATTAATTATTGGCGCATTAGAACCAGGAGGCTCTGCTAGAGAGGCTGAATTACACCAAAAGTTTTCTCATCTAAGAAGACAAGGCGAATGGTTTTCTTGTAATGAACCTCTTTTTAAACATGTTTTTCGTACATGGTATAAAAATAAAATGCTTCCTCCTGAGCACCAAGAGAAAATGCAAATACTTGCGCAGCGTAGTAATGATTACCGTATTATGCGTGATCTAATTGGTGGAGCACCTGATACAGTAAATCCATCGCTTGACGATGAATGGCACGGAACAACTTTTGTAGATCTAGTATATAGTTCTTTGGCAAAGTCGTTAAAATAGTGCTAACAAGACGATCCAATAAGGACAAAAAACAGTTAGTTTTGCTCCAGCGTGAATTACAGTGACACCCAATCTAAATCTTGTAATGCTTTAAAAACGCTTAGTGTTAATTAAAGGAGATCATTTTTTAATTGAATTTGGCTGTTGAAGTTATTTTACAGTCTCGTTAGTTGCCAAGGATAATAATGAGAACATTTCAGCTTTTAGGTTTTATACTTGCGATTGTTGGGTTTATTTTAGGCTACGTGATGCTAGCCCCAATTGATGGTGAAGCATCAGACGCTTCAGCAGGAGGTACAGGCATAGGCATTATGTTTATGGTGTTACCTATACTTGGTTGGTCTGCGTTAATATTAGTGCCCTCTTCAGTAGCATTGTTCAACCATGAAGTAAGAGAACGCACTTATTTCAGAGGCAATTTTTGGCTAAACCTTTGGAAAGTAAACCTAATTATTTCTTTTGGATATATTGCCGTTGTCTTATATTTTGCTTACATATGGTTTAAGGGCAGCATTGGCAATTAATAAGACTTTAAATGCGTAATACCTTTAATTCATTCTTACCTACTAACACCTAACCCAAACTAAGTACTAATAACCATCAGGTTTAACACCATTAGCATTAAACCTGACAGCCCGAACTCAACCAATCAACATTAATTAGTCGGCATTAAATAAATCTCGCGTACGCTGTTGCGCTGGTTTGCTTCAATAGCAAACAATACCGCGTCGGCTACATCTTGTGGGTCGAGTTTGTCGGGTTTAGCTTCATCAAAAAACGGGGTATTTACCATACCTGGTGCTATGGTGGTACAGCGGCCGTTCCACTCGCTCATTTCCTCAGCTAAGTTTTGTCCAAAGCCATAAGCAAACCATTTAGTTGCACCGTAAATAGAGCCGCCAATTGGCTTACGGCCAGCGGCAGAGCTGGTTAATATAAAGTGACCTTTATTTTGGCGTAAATGCGGCAGTGTTAGTTTTGCAGTCCATAGCAGCGCTTTAATGTTTATGTCGATCATGGTTGACCACTCATCCGGATCGCCTTTTTCGGTGCCAGCGGTTGAAACACCCATGCCTGCGTTAGCAAAGGCTACATCCAATCGGCCAAACTTTTCAATGCCTTTTGTTACTACGTTTTCAAGTGCGGTAAAGTCTGTGGCATCTGCAGCTACGCTAAGTGCGTTATTTGAGCCTAATGACTCAACTAATTTAGTTAATTTGTCTTCGCTTCTGGCGGTTAAAATGACTTTGTGACCATTGTTAACCAGCGTTTTTGCGGTTGCTTCGCCAATACCGCTTGAAGCACCTGTAATGAGGACTATTTTTTCTTTCGCCATGATTATTTCTCCTATGTTTACGTATTCAAAATTATGAGAATAGTTTTACTAATGAGTTGGTCTTAAATGTATTTCTCTGATGTTATTGCGCTGATTTGCCTCAATGGCAAATAACACAGCATCGGCAACATCTTGCGGGTATAACTTGTCAGGTCTTGCTTCATCAGTAAAAGGGGTATTTACAGCGCCAGGGGTGATGGTTGTACAGCGCCCATCCCACTCACTAATTTCTTGTGCTAGGTTTTGAGAAAAACCGTAAGTAAACCATTTGCTTGCACCGTATATAGAGCCTTTAACAGCTCTGCGACCAGTTGCTGAGCTAGTAATAATAAAGTGTCCTTTGCTTTGGCGTAAATGCGCAAGCGTTAGTTTTGCAGTCCACAGTAGGGCTTTAATGTTTATGTCGATCATGGTTGACCACTCATTGGGGTCGCCTTCTTCAACTCCTAAAGTGTCTAGCCCTTTACTTGCATTAGCAAAGGCAACATCCAAACGACCAAATTTTTCAATGCCTTTAGCAACAACGTTTTCAAGCGCGGTAAAGTCGGTTGCATCTGCGGCTACGCTAATGGCGTTATCTGAGCCCAACGACTCTACTAATTCAGTTAATTTATCTTCGCGTCTAGCGGTAAGTATTACTTTGTGACCATTGTTAACCAGCATTTTTGCGGTTGCTTCGCCAATACCACTTGAAGCGCCGGTTATGAGTACTATTTTCTCTTTTCCCATAGATAACCTCTTTTGTGAACATTGAAAGCTTAAAATAACCATACCAATAAACGATTAACCTATATTGAATAGGCGCTATAAATTAGCCGTAAATAGGCGGGCTTTACGTATCAAAAACCATAGTTTTAAAGGTATTTTTAAAGTTGAAATAAGTGATTAAAAAAGATAGGTTTAAATTTTTTATTCTATATACTCGCGCCACTTCTTTTGAAGTCGGTTTTTATTAGATTTAACCATTATTTTGCTGAGTTTCAGCCACATTTATCGGAACAAACATGAAAGATAAGCTTTTAGCGTTTTGGCAAAGCCATTCAGAAACAATCATCACTTTAGGGTACAAAGTGATTTTAGCGTTGGTGATTTTAGTTGCGAGTGCCTTAATTGCACGCTCGGTTAAAAAAGCGATTAAAAACTCTAAATCTCCATTAAAAAGAGTAGATAGTACGCTACTCCCACTTTTATCGAGTATTGCTGGTTATTTAGTTTATATAATTGGCGGGCTATTTATTTTAGATATTTTTGGCGTTAATACGGCAAGCTTAATTGCGCTAATGGGCGCTGCGGGTTTAGCGATTGGTTTAGCCCTTAAAAATACGCTGAGCAATATTGCTGCGGGTATTATGCTGCTAATACTCAGACCTTTTAAAATAGGCGACTTTGTTGATGCCAGTGGCACGCTTGGTACTGTGAACGAAATAAACCTGTTTACCACTATTTTTAAAACCACCGACGGTCTTTATATAGCATCGCCTAACGGCAAAGTATGGGGTGGCAATATTAAAAACTTTACCCGTAATGGCAAAAGACGAATGGACATAGTGGTGGGTATTTCGTATGCCGACTCTATTGATGTTGGCTTAAATGTACTTAAAGAATTAGCCGCATCAGAGAGCCGATTACTTGCAGAGCCTGCTCCTAAAGTCATGGTGACATCAATAGGCGAAAGCGCAGTAAACATTCAATTACGTGCGTGGGCTGTTAATGGTGATTATTGGCAAACCGTGTGGGATTTAAATAAACGCGTTAAAGAAGCTATTGAAGGCGCTGGGCTGAGTATTCCGTTTCCGCAGCGTACGCTGCATTTATCGGAGTCGATGGCGTCGGCAATAACTGTTAACAAAGATGCTTAAATATGTATTAACATAAACATAAACACGAATAAAAATAGCGAGCCTTTGCTCGCTATTTTTGTATTAGCCTTTGTGCTGACGAGGTATTAACCTTCTAATTGAAAGTCGTACACTGAGCCTAAATTAAGTAGCTGCGTTAGCTCATCAAGTGCTTGGTAGCTTTCGGTGAGTAGGGCTGAATCTGCAAAGTCACTTGCGCCTAATTTGTCGCGGTAATTACGTTTTGCCCAGTCACACAGTTGTGTGTATTTAGTATCAGTTAAAATAACCTCTGGGTTTACTGCAGCAAGTTCTTGCTCGTTAAGGGCTACACGTAAACGCAAGCAAGCTGGGCCGCCGCCATTTTGCATACTTTGGCGTAAATCAAAAAACTGCACTTGGTTTACTGGGTTATCAGCCATAATCATTTCTTCAATGTAGGCGTTAACCGCGCTGTTGCGTTTACACTCTTGTGGTGCCACTAACAGCATTGAACCATCTTCAAGGCTCACTAACTGGCTATTAAATAAGTAACTACTTACAGCATCGGAAATACTTACTTTGTCGGTAGGTACTTCAATAATGTAAAATTCTTTATTGCCTACATACGCTTCGCGAATATCTTGCAGTGCCAGAGCTTGGTTTAAAAATGCTTGCTGGTGGCACAGTAATACATTGGCGTTACCTACTGCAATTACATCATTATGAAACACACCTTGGTCTATTACGTCTGGGTTTTGCTGTAGTAAAATTTGGCTTGAATCTTTTAAGTTATGTAAGCGACAAATTGCTTCTGAGGCTTCAAGTGTTTGCCTTGCAGGAAACTTAGCGGGTTTTGGTAATTGGCTGTTAAACGCGCTGGCACCAAATACAAACATTTCAAGGCCTTGCTCGCCGTGGCTGTCACAAAAACGAGTATGGTTTGCTGCACCTTCGTCGCCAAAAAAGCCTTGGTCTGGCAAATGGGTATGGTGCGCAAAGTATTTGTCGTTATTAAACATCGCTTTTAATAAGCGTGTAGTAGTTGCAGGCTCTAATGAACGATGAAACTTATTATTTAAATTAGCTGAAGTAAAATGTACTTTGCCGTCGGTTGTATCAGGAGATGGCGATACCGTAGCAGCATTGGCTGTCCACATTGCTGATGCTGAATAACATGCGCGTAATAAAATAGGGTCAGCTTTAAACGCTTTATGAATTACTTGTGCATCGTTACCGGTAAAGCCTAAGCGGCGCAGTACGTTTAAGTCGGGGCGCGCATGAGGGGCAAATACACCTTGAGTTAGGCCTTTGTCATGCATGGCTTTCATTTTTTCAAGGCCTTGAAGTACTGCCTCTTGAGGATTTGAAAAGCTTGCTGCGTTATTTAACGAAGCAACATTACCATACGATAAACCAGCGTAGTTGTGAGTAGGACCCACTAAGCCATCAAAATTAACTTCCAAAGCGTTCATACACGTTCCAACTAAAAATTTTCAATAGGGTGCAACAATACAACGCAATAGGGTTGCTTGCAAAGTTATAAACGCAGTGTTTTTACTAATTTTTGATGTTTTTAAATGGGGAATTTATTACAAGGGGGTTGTTTTTATATTGAACGATTAATTTGAAGTTTAACTAAAATGTACATATAAATTTCATAGTGTGTAAAAGCTTAGCCTAAAGTAGGTTTATACATTTAAGCTTTATGCCAAGCCTTTACACAATACTATGTTACTTAACATAGGCGCGCTCTTTATCAGCGGTTGTATGGGTATTTGTTGGATCATTAACTTGCCAAACGCTAATGTCTAAACGCCATAAGAGATAAAGGGTATGGTATAAATTGAACATGGTTTTTCCTTGGTATTTTCACTGAACACATCAGTTTATAGGAAGAAGTATGCCAACATTAACTTGAATATTTTATGAATAAAAATCAGGTATTTAGTATTTAAGTGTAAATACATACTTAAGGATTAGCACCAAAGAGGTGAAGTATTACTAAAAGATGCACCAGTGTGGTGTGTTTTTAGCAAAAAGCCCTGCAACTATTGGGTCACTTAAATGTGCAAGGCTTTTTAAAAATGTAGTCACTTAAAAAGTAAATTAGCGGCCTACTTTTCCTTTTACTAAAGGCTCGAACGACATTACTTTAAACTTGCCGTGGCTTTGATTTTTGCCATTATTAAGCACTGGAGAATTATGTAAATCGTCAACGGTAAAATATATTCTATGATCCGCTCCGTAGCTAAAGCCATCAGGCCAGCTTAAGCGTTCGTCTTTAAATAATACTTCGTAGTCGCCAGTGGGTTTAACTACGCCAATTGCGCCATTGGTTATGTCGGTTACATATACGTTACCGCCGCCATCAACAATAATACCGTCTGAAATTGGCTTAGTGCCGTAACGCGTAACTTTGCCTTCAAGCGCTTTAGCCGAAAGGCTCTCGTTATTTATATCGCTGGTGGCAATGCGGTAAACCGACGTGCCCGACATAGATCCAAAGTAAAGCCAGTCTTCGTTAGGGTCAAGCGTAATTGGGTTAACACCTAAGCGTGCCGGTTGGCCGCCAAGGCTCATTGTACGACCATCAATAACCATATCGATATTTTCGGCTGTGGTGTAATGGCTGTCTTGTAATACTCTGCGTGCGACACCTGTTTTAAGGTTAACCGTAATAATAGCGGCTTGGCTGCCTTGGGCTGTATCGGCAATGTATACAACGCCATGCTTATTATCGATGACTAAATCGTTTAAAAACGAGGTGTCGGTAATGGTTGGTTTAGCCAGATAAATAATTTTATGCAGTTGCTCTTTGTTTGTATCCCAACCTACTAAGCGCCCAGCGTGATCGGGCCCTGAGGTGTCGAGCATCCATAAAACGCCATCGCTTGATACGTTTATGCCAAGAACATCGTAAAAACCTTTACCGTTATTGTACGCGTATGCCCACTCTTCATTAGGGTAGGGCTTAGTTGTACCATCGCTTAAAAGCTCCATAATTTTTTGCTTTTGGCCAAAAAAACCATGCACAGATAAAAACTTTCTGCCCGATGGAGTAATAGCAATGTTACCCGGTGGATGCTGCGCATCAAATGTGGCTACTGTTTTTAAATCAGCATTTTGATTATCGGTATTAGCAGATACGGCGTTGCTACCTAAAAGAGCCGTGCTACACGCCGCTGCTAATAGTAATTTTTTAATATGGGTCATTTTTAAAACCTTTTAAAACACGTTTATTGTTTAAAAATTAAGAGCCTAATCGGCTAAGTCGTTTACTACTAAATCGAGCAGCTGCATTAACTGCTGTGCTTGTGTTGCATCTACACTATCAAATTTACATAAAATATTTTTAGGAATATCGGCTGCTTTTAACTTAAGCGATTGGCCATGCTGGGTTAGCTGCACTAGGCGTTTGCGTTTGTCGTGCTCATCTTTAATAACAGCCAGTAATGATTTGTCGCTCATTTTTTTGAGTATTTGGGTCATTGCACCGCCGTCTATCGCGGTTTTATCTTTTAGCTCGGCAATTGTTATTTCGTCTTGCTCCCACAGCGCCATCATTACTACGTATTGTGGGTAAGTTAAATTTAGTTCACTTAAAGGCTCGCGATACGCACGCGCAATGCTGTTAGATGCCATGTATAACCGATGACATAACTGATTCTTTAACTTTAATTGCTCAAACGACATAACGTTATCCTTCATTTCGATACATGCCATTTTAATTTGCATGCAAAATATTTGCAATCTCTAATTACTTGTTCTATTATTTTGCACACAAACTAAATTGATTGATATTTTTAAACTTTGGAGTTCATTATGAATGTATTACAAAACGTAGCTTACACAGCAAAAGCAACTGCAACTGGCGGCCGTGAAGGCGTAGCTAAATCTGATGATGGTCGTTTAGATGTAAATTTATCAACACCTAAAGGTTTAGGCGGAGACGACGGACAAGGCACTAACCCAGAGCAATTATTTGCCGCAGGTTATGCAGCATGTTTTATTGGCGCACTTAAATTTGTTGCAGGTAGCGAAAAAATAGAATTACCAAGCGACACGCATATTAACTCACAAGTGTCTATTGGCGCGATCGAAGGCGGTTTTGGGATTGCGGTAAAACTTGCTGTATCACTAGGTGATATGGATAAAACAGCAGCGCAAGAGCTTGTAGATAAAGCGCACCAAGTATGCCCGTATTCAAACGCAACACGTGGCAACATCGAAATAGAGCTTTCTGTTATTTAATAACTAAATAAAGAAAAGTTATAAAAGCACACTTCAGTTACTGAAGTGTGCTTTTTGCGTTTTAGGGTAAAATCACTTTAATATGTAAAAAATCATATATTCACTATTCCATATGTTCTGTTTTTGTTTTATTGTATGTGCACTAACACAGTGAGGACAGTATGGAACAATTCAACCCACTCCAATTTTATAAATGCCTAGCAGACGATACGCGTTTAAAGGCAATGCTATTAATAAGCCATCAAGAAGAGCTATGTGTATGCGAACTGGTTGCTGCACTTGAGTTAAGCCAGCCTAAAGTGTCTCGCCATTTAGCGCAGTTAAGACAATGCGGATTATTGAGCGACCGAAAACAAAATCAATGGGTTTATTACAGTATTAATAAAGCCCTGCCAGAGTGGGCTAAAAATGTATTAACGCAGACCCTGACTGCTAACCCTTCATTTTATGAAAACGATTTAACGCGCTTAAATGTTATGGGTAATCGCCCTGAACGTATTACTAGCTGCTGCAACTAACTAATAAATTAACTTATCAAAGGTATTTAATTATGACTATTAAAGTAGGTATTAACGGTTTTGGCCGTATGGGACGTTTAACACTGCGTGCAGCAGTTGATTGGCCAGAAATAGAGTTTATTAAAGTAAATGATGTAGCGGGCGATGCTAAAACCCACGCACATTTAATTGAGTTTGACTCAGTACACGGACGTTTAGCACAACAGGTTTCTAGTGACGATAATAGCTTTAGTGTGGGTAAACACACGATTGCAGTTACCAACAACAAAACCATAAACGAAACTGATTGGTCAGATTGCGATGTAGTTATAGAAGCCAGCGGTAAAATGAAAACCACTGAACTGTTAAATCAATATTTAGCGCAAGGTGTTAAGCGTGTTGTGGTAACAGCACCTGTAAAAGAAGACGGTATTTTAAATGTAGTTATGGGTGTAAACGATGATCTTTATAACCCAAGTGAGCATAAAATTGTTACAGCAGCTTCTTGCACAACTAATTGTTTAGCGCCAATTGTAAAAGTACTGCAAGAAAAAGTGGGTATTAAGCACGGCTCAATGACCACTATTCACGACATTACCAATACCCAAACTATTATTGATGCGCCTCATAAAGACTTACGCCGTGCGCGTTCTTGTGGCACAAGTTTAATACCTACTACAACCGGTAGTGCAACGGCTATTACGCATATTTTCCCTGAGCTAAAAGGTAAATTAAACGGCCATGCTGTACGTGTACCTTTAACTAATGCATCCATTACTGACTGTGTTTTTGAGCTGGAGCGAGGTGTTACACAAAGTGAAGTAAACACGTGGTTTAAAGATGCTGCAAATAATGAGCTAAAAGACATTCTAGGCTACGAAGAAAGACCGCTTGTATCTATAGATTACAAAACAGATCCGCGCAGCTGCACCATAGATGCCCTATCTACTATGGTAATTAACAACACTCAACTTAAATTATACGCTTGGTATGATAACGAGTGGGGTTATGCAAATCGTACTGCTGAGCTAATGCTTAAAGTTGCAAAAAGTGATTTAGTTTAATCTCATTTAAAAGGTTTAACGCTATGTTTGCGCAGTTGGCTAACTTACCGAGTTCTATAAAACAATATTTAATAATTACTGGTAACTATTGGGCATTTACTTTAACCGACGGTGCACTACGCATGTTGGTGGTGCTGTATTTTCATCAGTTAGGTTATGGTGCATTTGCAATAGCCATGTTGTTTTTGTTTTATGAAATTTTTGGTGTGATCACTAATTTAGTCGGAGGTTGGCTTGGCACGCATTTAGGGTTAAACAAAACCATGAATGTAGGGCTTGGGCTGCAGCTTGTAGCTTTAGCTATGCTTTGCGTGCCAGGGGATTGGCTAACCGTTGCCTATGTTATGGCAGCGCAAGCATTGAGTGGCATAGCTAAAGACTTAAATAAAATGAGTGCCAAAAGCGCCATTAAGTATTTAGTACCGCAAAGCGATGAGGGGCAAAGCCAATTATATAAATGGATTGCCATACTTACAGGCTCTAAAAATGCGTTAAAAGGGGTGGGCTTTTTTTTAGGCGGCTTATTACTTACTGTATTTGGTTTTGTAGGTGCACTAATAAGCCTAATTGCATTACTTAGTGTTGCGTGGGTTATTAGTTTAATTTTTTTGAAAGGCGATATTGGCAAAGCAAAAAACAAACCTAAGTTTAAAGAGTTATTTTCTAAATCTCGTGCAATCAACTTACTTAGTGCTGCGCGTTTATGTTTGTTTGCAGCCCGGGATGTGTGGTTTGTCGTTGCATTACCAGTTTACTTAGCCGCTCAGTTTAACTGGGATCACTGGTGGGTAAGCGGCTTTATGGCTTTGTGGGTAATTGCTTATGGGCTGGTGCAATCGCAAGCTCCGCGCATAACTGGACAAAGCGATTCAAATTCACACTCAGTCAAAAAAGCGTATTGGTGGGTTGCTTTATTAAGTGGCGTAACCTGTATTTTAGCGTTGTTGATGCAATTTGATATCGCGGTACATTTTACGCTTGTAATTGGCTTACTTATTTTTGGTGGTGTATTTGCCGTAAATTCATCACTGCACAGTTACTTAATAGTAAGTTTTGCTAAAAATGACGGGGTGTCCCTCGACGTTGGTTTTTACTATATGGCTAATGCAATAGGGCGCTTGCTTGGTACGGTGCTTTCTGGCTGGGTTTTTCAAGTGTATGGGCTTAGTGCATGTTTATGGGTGAGTGTGTGTTTATTAATTGCGGCCTCAATCACAACGGCACGCTTAGCTAAACTTTAAAAACTCAACATATTGTATTAAATTCAGTTTCTTTAACGATATTCATAGCTTCGTTGGTTAGATCTACTAAACTATATCAGTAGTTTTAATTTAAGGGTGAGATGAATGCGGGAAATATCGCTAGCAAAAAAATTACTGTGGCTTACTGTCGGAAGTATATTTATCACTGTATTAGTGCTTTCGAGCATTTTATGGTGGCAGCTATCTGCGAGTAATACCGAACTAGCAAGCAAGTCAGAAGATTATATTGTTGCTGAAGTTGAAGAAAAGTTGAATGCGAATGCAGCAATATATGGTGAAAAAATAGCGGGCTTTATTAACGAAGCTTACCGAGTGCCATACTCTTTAGCTGCGTTATTAGGTGATGCTGCTAAAAGCGAAAGTCTTAATCGCGATACAGTAGTGAGTATTAATCGCTCTATTTTAGAACAAAATACATTACTATCATCTATTTACTCTCAGTTTGAACCAAATGCGTTTGATGGACAAGATTCAAGTTTTACAACCGGCTATAAGCACTCGGTTAATGGCGATGGTACGCTAGAAGTTTATATAACACGCGATCAGAATAACGTGATTGAGCAGCAAAAAGTAGCTAATGCCGCTGATAAATATATTACCTCACTTAATGAGTTCGGCATTCGTGAAGCACATTGGTACTTGTGTGCAAAAGACACACTTAAGCCTTGTATTATGGAACCGTATTTATACGAAATCCCATCTGGCGATTCAGTAATGCTTACCTCATTAACAGTGCCTATTTTAAAATCGGGTCAGTTTATTGGTTTAGCGGGTGTTGATTTAACACTGCCGACCTTTCAGGCCATGACTGAGGAACTTTCTAAACAGCTTTATAATGGCCAAGCTAAAGTAACCGTGCTTAGCGATATTGGTTTAGTCGTGGGAAGTAGCCATTATAAATCTAAATTAGGGCGCCCATTTAAAGAGGCTGTTAGTGCCGCTACTTTTAAAGAAATCGAGAGATTCAAAGGTCAAAAGGGCATATTTAAAACGTCTTCTGAGTATTTAGTTAATTACCCTATAAACATTAAACTTGCGAATACTCAGTGGTCTTTACTTATTGAAGTACCAACTAATTTAGCGCTTGAAGGGCCTGATGCTCTAGCTAAAGGAATGGATGATACAGCAAGCTACTTAGGTGTAATGATCTTAATTACAGGTGCTGTTATTGGCGTTATTGCATTTTTAATAATGAAATTTGTTATTGGTAGCGTGGTTGCGCCTCTTCAGCAAATTCAACAACGTGTAGATAACTTAGCAAGTTCTGAAGGCGATTTAACGCATACACTTCATGTTGAAACTCATGCAGAGCTAATTGCTTTAGCTGGTGGCTTTAATGCCTTTTTATCTAAGTTGCGTATTTTAATTACAGAACTTAAAGATGTGTCTGATCAAACCAAGCAACAAGGTGAAATAGCGCAGCATATAGCTATTGATACTAAGCATAATGTTCAATCTCAATTTCAAGAAATTGAAAGTGTGGTAACGGCTATGAACGAAATGAGCGCAACAGCACTCGAAGTCGCCAGAGCATCAGAGCAATCAGCCCAACAAGCCGATGAAATAAACAGCTTGGTAGTAAGCAGTGAATCGAGCTTATCGTCAGCTATGACACAAGTTAAAACAATGTCTGAAGAAATTAAAGAAGCTAATCAAGCCGTTGAAAAAGTAGCTTCGCGCAGTAAAGACATTACGCAAATATTAGATGTAATTCGTACTATTTCAGAACAAACAAACTTACTTGCTCTTAATGCAGCTATTGAAGCTGCGCGCGCTGGTGAACATGGCCGAGGCTTTGCCGTTGTTGCTGATGAAGTACGTGCTCTTGCTTCTAAAACGCGTTCATCAACAGATGACATAAGCCAGTTAATTGATAGCTTATTATCTGAAGTGGGTAATGCGTCTACCGTTATTGAAAAAGGCGTAGTACGTGCGCAAAATGCTGTTGATGAAACATCAGTAGCTTTTGATGCTCTGCACAGTGTTGTCGTTAAAGTTGATGAAATAACCAATCAAATTACACATATTGCAACCGCTGCTGAAGAACAAAGCTTAGTGACCGAAGAAATTAACCGTAATTTAACGCTTATATCTGATGCCGCCTCGCAACTTGCTGACTTATCTACACAAGCGGGGGATAGTAGCGAAGCGCTTAACAAGCTTGTTGCGCAGCAAGACTCAGAGCTAAATAAATTAAAAACGTAATACTTATTAAGTATTCGGATAAAATAAAAACGGCAGTAATTTAATTACTGCCGTTTTTTATTCAAATTATTGATTGGAAGGTGTTTACAGGCTTTTTATGATCTTGAACATTTGATTGATCATAGGCTGAGCAAGAGACTCTACACCTGGGCGGTTAAAGTAGCCACGTAACCCAGTAAATTGAACTTCAAAAAAACGTGCATATTCTTGCGCTGATATATTATTACTCAACTCACTGTTTTCAATTGCTTGCTCAAAAAGAATCGAAAGATAGTTTTCAAACTTATCAGCTAAATCTAAACTTAGTTGATATAAATTGCTATCTTTATCGGCAAACTCGCAATTAGCTTTTACCAACATGCAAATAGCACTCGGTGTACTTTCTTTCTTTGTGACGACATCCTCAACAAAAGCACGTAAACCACCAAGAATACAGTCTGATGTAGATAGGCATTCTTTAATCTGGCTTTCCATTTGCACTGTGTAGTCTTTTAACGATTCAATATAGAGGCCTTCTTTTGAACCAAAAGCAGAATAGATACTTCCTGGGCGCATGTTTACAACATCTTGTAAATCACGCGTCGAAGTTGCATGAAAACCCTTTTCCCAGAATAGCTGACTTGCAAGGCGGACAACTGTCTCGCGCTCAAACTTCACCTTATTAACCATGTTGTTTCTCAATTAATTTGAACATTTGCTCAATTTTAACTTGAACAGTCGCTCAAAATCAAATATTATGTGTCTCGAAGTTACTTAAACCTAATTATTTATTGGAGCTAAACATGGCAGAATTTACTTTATACACAGCAGATAACGCACCTGAAGAATCAAAATCTCTAATGGCTGATTCAGTAGCTGCATTTGGTATGGTACCTAACTTACACGCAGTAATGGCTGAAGCACCAACATTACTTAAAGGTTACCAAGTACTGCATGAGTTGTTTCAAAAAACATCGTTCAATGCAGAAGAGCTTACAGTGGTATGGCAATCAATTAATGTTGAGCACGCGTGCCATTACTGTGTACCAGCACACAGCGCCATTGCTGCGTCAATGAAAGTTGACCAAGGTGTTGTTGATGCACTTGTAAATAAAACACCACTTGAAAATCCTAAGCTAGAAACTCTTCGTGAAACTACACTAGCAATGACACGTGAACGTGGCGTGATCAGTGATGAGCAAATCGAAAAATTCTTTGCAGCAGGTTACGGCAAGCAGCAACTACTTGAAATTATTGTTGGCTTATCTCAAAAAGTAATGAGCAACTACACTAATCATCTTGCAGATACACCTGTAGATGCACCATTTAAAAAATTCGTAAAATAATTTACGACTTTTAAAGAGTAAAATAACAAAAAGGCAGCCTAGGCTGCCTTTCTATTTATAAATCGCGGCTATTTAAATTTAACCACTTTTGTACTGCGGGTATAAGTACGGCTTTCAGGTTTAGTCCACTCACCCTTTTTAAGATAAGAGGTCGATACAATAAATTTATCGTCTTTCAAATCACTAGTCGATTTAACCTTTGTGATCCCATCTTTGCTGCCTGTTACATCTTCATAAGCGACAAACTGAGTAGGGCTTAATACCTTCATAATCCCTTTTGTATAAAATCCTGCGGTGGTGAAGTAGTAAAATACGAGTGACTGCTTTTTAGTATCGTAAAAAATTATCGACTCGCCACCATACTCACCTTCATTAATTGAGTGCATAGTGCGTATAGCCTTACCATTTAGCGCGCGTTCCCATTTACCCACATCTTGCACAGGTTTTGCACCTTCAGGTACTTTAAAGTCTGCTTGCCACGTTCCTAAGTAAGGTTTAAACACTTCTAGCTCTTTATCAAGGTTACTGGCAGTTTCATTAGCAAAGCTACTAAATGTGCACAAACATAATACTAAGAATAGAGATTTAAAATATGTCATAATTTGACTCTTGTTGTTAGGTTTTTATAAGCCCAGTATAGGTGATAATTAATTGATAAAGAAAATATTAATAACGTTCTCATTACTTTACTTAGCTGCCATTTGGCTGGCTTACCCACTGCAATACTTACCCGTTTATATACCAATATATGTACCTGGTTATATAAGTGTATTAAGTGCTATAACCTTTTTAATGTACGCGTGGGATAAGCGACAAGCTAAACGCTCTTCACATACAAAAGTAAACCGCACACCAGAGCGCACACTGCAGCTTCTTGCATTATTTGGAGGATGGGCAGGGGCATTACTTGCTCAACAATTACTTCGTCATAAATCGCAAAAGCGACGTTTTATTATTGTGCTGTGGTTATGCGTTTTAATTAATGTGGGATGCAGTATTGTCGCTATTTATTTTCCAGATTTATTGTTAGGTTAACGTATAAATAGGAAAAGAGCTTTTTATGACCAATACAAGATCGGCCAGCGTGACTTTAACGCTTATTTTATTTTTATTAATACCAATGCAAGGATGTGCAGACATGTTTGGTTTTTTTAATAAACAAGACGTTACGTTGTCGTTGCCTGTAAAAGGCAGACTATTAAACAATGATGAACCTCAACAGGGCATTAAAGTAACAAGAGAGCTGATTTATGGTGATACTTATATTGATGAAGCCATAAGTGATAGCAACGGCTACTTCTATTTTAATAAAAGAACAATACGAAGTTCAAAGCCTTCAAATATGTTTTTTAATAGCTCTTTGCTACAGAGTATTTATATTGAAAACAAAAAAGATGAAGCTTCAATATTATGGTACGCCACAATACAGTTCACCGAAGAGCAAGCACTGCTGTCTGATATATTAAATAACTTTGAATGCGAACTTAGTGAAGCGGCTATAACGTACGATATACCGATAAAAAACTCGGGGCAATTTTATACAGTTTATACACGTTGTAAGTTGTAGAAATTAGTGAGAAGTTTGATAAAGCCACTAATGTGCATCTATTAGTGGCTTTAATATGACGATTAACGTTTTAACTGTGCTTCTTTTTGGTTTAGTAAACGAATTATAGGGTTTAGCTCTAATATTTTACTTTTCAAAATATAACCAATAATTAGTCCAGCTATAAAGCCACCAATATGCGCACCATAATCAATGCCATCAGGACCTGTTACTGCACCAAAAATATTAAATCCTAACCAAATAGCAAAAAACCATACTGCAGAAAGTTTCTTCTGATAAATTACAAACATAAAAGTAAGGCTTGCGTGTCTAAACCACATTAAGTACATGCCAAATAAACCTGCTATGGCACCACTTGCCCCCACACCGGGTATATTCGACATTGGGCTTACAATGTAGCTTGCAAATGATGCGAGTAGTCCACAGGCTAAATACCACAACAGAAAGCGTTTATGACCTAAAACATCTTCTAAGTTATCGCCAACTATATATAAAAAGTACATATTGCCGACTAAATGCATTATAGAGCCATGTAAAAATACGCAAGTTAATACAGTCCATAACTCATTACCTTTGCTTAAATCTGCAGGTGTCATAGCAAAGTTATCAATAACATAGCTAAATGAGCTTGGATTTAAAAAATAAAGTGCAAAAATCAATGTATTTAAAATAATAAGGCCGCGAGTAACCCAAGGCGTTTTTTGTGGTTTAATATTATATTCAACGGGCATTTGAGTTAGAAATTGGAACAGGTAGGTTTTCCAACTTACTTTTTGATTTAGCTCGCCTAAACTCGCTTTTATTTCAGGGCTTTTTTCTACACTTTCAAGCTCATCTTTATCAATCCATGTGCCATCGCAGTGTCTACAAACATCAATTTCGGTATGAAAAGCTTCAAGTAAATGAAAGCGTTCTAAACTTTTTTTACAATCAGGACAGTCAAGCTCAGAAATCCCTAATGGCTCACCAAAGTGAGTTTCAAATTTATCTCCTTCAGGGCCGTCATTTATTTCTAAAATCATCCGGTTTACTTCATTTTTTTCGAACCATAAACCGCCACACTCACGGCAAATATCTATTTCTTCACCTTGATAATTGGTTGCTTCTAATGGATGGTCTTTACAATGAGGGCAGTTCTTAGTTAGCATTTTCAAGTTCCTTTAACGAACCAACAGAAATATCATTCTGCTGTAATTCCATTTTTAATTGTTTAGCGCTATTTTTTAATGCTGGTAGTGTTTGAGTTTTAATTAAGTTTGTTATTTTTGCTAATTCGATAGAGGCTTGCTTAGCAGACATTTTGCGATTTATTGCGGCATTAATGATAAAGTCGGCTCGAGAATAAAACCGACGTATTTTAGTTAAAAACTCACTCGGTGTTTCAAGCGTAGTAGGAGAAAACTGCATGGTTTTCCATATATATTGCTCAAGTGTGGGTTTAAAAAACTCCATCTCTGATGTTGGAGGACTCTTCGCTAAGCGTTCTGCATACTCAGTTACCGTGTTTGCATTATCATTAACTTCGTCATAAAGTGATGTACGTAAATAGTAGTTATCTTCCATCTTGCTAAATGAATCAAACTTAAGTGCTTGTTCTAAACCGCTTTGGGCCGCCAGAAAAACACCAAATACAGTAGAAATAACCATAAAAAATTGATTTAACCAAAAGCCAGTGCTTTTCAGTTCTTTATGATCGACCGTTTTAAGGGCTTGAGTGAATTTTTGAGTAACTACAGGGGGTTTTGTATTGTTTTCTGGGGTGTGATTAGTTGGTTCCAACAGCTTGTTCCTTGAATATTTGCTTCCTTTTAAGGTGCACAAGAATACTTAAAAATTAACCAGTTATCAATGCTCCTACCAACATTGAATATACTTTTTACATATATACGTATATTAAAGAAACCACTCGAGTATAGCCTTTCCCTTAAATTTTAAATTGTTTTTTAAATCATCTCACGATCCAACTAAACGAGAAACATCATAGTTCTATATTAATGAATATAGAGTTTTTGTAGTGCCGGAGGCTATTTTGTTAGCAGAGTAAAGTATTACCAATAAATGGATTAAAAAGACCTTCTTTAATAACTCAATAATGAGGCGTAGTTAGCTTTTATATTTAAGGCGTTGTTGGCCCAACTCCTAAGAGGAGTATTTATTTTTGTTATACAAAAGTGGAGAACTTTTTACACAGGCAAAGGCTATGTATTTAAAAGCACAGCACCACTTTTATTCTCGCCTAAATGATCATCTTTATTGTAAATTGGACAAATTTTAAGTGATAAACAACCACATCCTATACAGCCGTCTACTTTGTTGCGCAGGCGTTGCATATGCGCAATTCGCTCATCAAGTTGCGCTTGCCAATGTTTCGAAAGTGCTGACCAGTCTTGTTTTGTTGGTGTGCGGTTGTCGGGTAGGGTAGCTAAGGTGTTTTTAATCTCATCGAGCGTAATTCCCATTGCTTGTGCCGCTTTTATAACCGCTATTCGGCGCAGAACATCGGGTTTATAGCGTCGTTGATTACCATTATTTCGCCAGCTCTTAATTAAAAACTTAGTTTCGTAAAAATGAAGAGTAGATACTTTTACACCACTTCTTTTTGCTACATAGCCAGCGGTTAGGTTGGCCTCAGTTAATTTTTTTTGTCCTACTGACATTATTTTAATCCTTTAGTTGACCTCAATATAACTTGAGGTTTTAAGCTTCCTTCAACATTAAAAAAGGAGCTAACTAAATGCAACAAAAAAATGAGCGTAGTACTGTTATTGTTTATTCAAGCGCACGTAAAAATGGTAATACACAGGCGCATGTTAACGGATTTGCAGAGCAAAATAACGTGCGGGTAATATGCTTAGATGATTATAAAATAGCGCCATACTGCTATAGTAAAAACTATAAAAGCGATGATTTTTACGCTGTATTTGAAGCACTTTTAAAATATGACCACTGGGTGTTTGCCTCACCCGTTTACTGGTACAGCACTACAGTACAAATGAAATTATTTATTGATAGAATAACCGATTACATGGACGATGAAGCATTAAAACCTAAGCTTCGTAGTTTACGTAGTAAGCATTTTTCAGTGCTTTCGAATGCGTCATCAAGCGAAGCTCCCGCCTGTTTTGTCGAGCAGTTTAAAAATACGTTTAGCTATTTAGGTATGCAGTTTATTAACCACAACCATAAAAGTACCCAAAAGGTTGCTTAAATTGCAGCCTTTTTTGGTTGTCTCTGGTAGTTTAGTAATACGCTTAAAAACACAGAATAGTTTTATGAAATATTTACTATGGTTAGTACTAATTTTTAGCCCGTTTATTAATGCTAATGAGCAACCAATTAAAGGGTTTGGGAATTATTACAATGTTCCTCAACATGATGAAATTAATGGCTCTACTGTATTTAAAATAGTATTTGATGTTGGCGATGGCGCTAAAAAAGGTGAGCAGAACAATTCAATGAACTCACTTGCTCGCTTTATTAATATGCACGTAGCGCATGGTGTAAAGCCAGATAACATTCAATTAGCGTTAGTTGTGCACGGTAGTGCAAGTGTTGATGTGCTAGCTAATAGCGAATATAAAAAACGTTTTAGCGCTGACAATAAAAACCAAGCGTTAATTGAGCAGCTACTTGCTAATAACACTAAAGTGTATGTTTGCGGGCAATCGGCTACTCACTTTAAAGTAACGCCAGAGCTTTTAATTGATGGCGTAAAAATGTCACTTTCGGCGATGACAGCACATGCTCAGTTACAACAACAAGGTTATACACTTAACCCATTTTAATGACTCAATGATAAAAAATATACTCTGCTTTGGTGATTCTAATACCTGGGGATTAAACTCTATAACGGGTAAACGCTTTGATGAAAATACCCGTTGGACATCGCTATTAGCTAAAAATTTAGAGTGTGCTTTTGCTATTATTGAGGCGGGGCAACCTAACCGCACGTTAGTGCATAACCCGCCTTTTGATGGTGTGCTGAGTGGTGTTAGCTATTTAAAGCCTTATTTAGAGGCGCATCGAATTGACTTTATTATTATTGCCCTTGGTACAAACGATCTTAAAAAACGTTTTAATTTAACACCTAGTTTAATAGCAGATGGCTTAAATGATTTAATTAACTCAATACATAGTTATTATCAGAAAAGTAGTACTTTAAAATCACCTAAAATTATTATTGCTAGCCCACCTAAAATAAGAATTACCGAGCAGTATTCGCGTATCTATGAAGATGCAGATATAAAAGCAACAGAGCTCTCTAGTGCATTTAAAAGTGTTGCGGCTAATAATAAATGTACATTTATTGATTTTAATACATTTATTAATGTAACAACCGGTGATGGGATTCACTTTGAAAGTAGTCAGCATTTAACTGTAAGCACTAAAATCACTCAACTGGTTCGAAATTTGCTCAACAATTCTTGAATCTATCTATTTGAATTTAGTACGGCTTATGTAATCATCTAAAAAAAACGACATAAATTAACAACTTCGAGATGCTATGAAAAAGTACCAACAAAAATCTATTATAGCCATTTTAACCGGAGGGTTGGTATTTGTAGCTGGCTGTTTTATTTTGCTCAACTTTGCAGCTCAACAATTAACAGCACAAACAAAATCTGATGCTGAGTATATTCTCACTCATATAGAAGGTGCAATTGCAGAGAGGCGTCGAATACTTACCCCATTAAATAAGCTTGCGTTTAAACAGTGTGACAATACAACCCTTCTTGAGATGCGCCGCGCTTTATTTGATGCAAAATATGTAATTGATATAGGTTTTTTTAAAGGTAACCAGCTAGTTTGCACTACGGGTGCAGGCTTATTAAGTAAACCAATTAACGACAAACAGCCTGACTTTATTCGAGATGATGAACAGGTGAGGGTTCGTTTTGAGCCAGAGCTTTATCTATTATTGTTTAGTGAACGCCCTATGGAGGTAATTATAGTCAGGCAAGGGGACTATAATTTAATTATGCAGAGTACGCCTTTTACCAACATTGGAATTACTGCGCCAGATTGGGAAGTTATTTATAAAACACCAAATACTTTGCATCATTTAGCAGGTAAAGAAGGGCTGTATCAGCAGGTAAAAAGTAATATTTTTTTTCCTTACGAAACTAATTCAGTTTGTAGTTCTACAAGTAGTCAATATTGTGTAGTAGTGCGATTACCTTGGAGTCTGTTTTTTTCTAATAATCACTTATTATTAATAATTTCGTTAATTTTAACGTGTTTAGCGGGGATATCGAGTGCGTTAATAGTTGATGCTAGAATTGCTGCACGCCGCTCTACCAATCAGCGTATTCGTAAAGGACTTAAAAAGGGGTCATTTTATTGGACTTACCAGCCCATTATTTGTTTGCAAAGTGGCAAGCTGATTGGTTGCGAGGTACTTGCACGTTTTGAAGATAAGTACGGTGTTTTATTTCCTGATGAGTTTATTCCGGTTATCAGAAAAAATAATTTAACATGGACTTTTACTGAAGCAATGATTGCAACGGCAATAAAAGAGTTAACCTCTATAGAGGTATTGCCTGAAGGCTTTAAAGTGTCGCTTAATATATTTCCGTGTGATGTAGAGCTGGGTAATGTGTCGTTACTGCCGCAAATTACAGAGCTTACCAACTCACGCTTTATTATTTGTTTAGAGATAACTGAAGACGAATACCTTGATACAAGTATCGCGCATGCTCATTTTAGAACCTTGGTTGAGTCGGGATTTAACTTATCATTAGATGACTTTGGTACGGGTTACTCAAATTTAAGAAACTTACAAAATTTGAGTTTTCATCAACTAAAAATTGACCGTACATTTGTACAAGATATAGCAACTGAGGGCTTAAAAGCCTCTATGATCCCAAATATTATGGAGCTTGTGCATAAATTTAATTATACCTGCGTAGCAGAAGGGATTGAAACTACAGAGCAAGAAGCTATTTTAAAAATGGCGGGAGTACATTACGGACAAGGTTGGAAGTATGGCAAGGCCATGACCGCGTCTAAATTTAAAAATTACATAGCTAATCAACATTTTTAGATCTCAGCTGCCATACTAAGCGTATCGTTATGAAATTTAAAAAATATTAGGTTTATTATGATCAAATTAATATTAAGTGCTTTTGCATTTTTACTACTTAGTGCATGTACAACACAATACCCAAACCAACAATTAACAGGTAAACAGTTTCCAAGCATTAGTGGCGAAAGCTTAGAACAAAATATGGTAAATATACCTAGCGACTTTAAAGCAGATAAAACATTACTGCTTATTGGTTACAAACAAGATAGCCAATTTGATATAGATCGTTGGTTAATTGGCTTAGACATGGCAGGCGTTAAGCTTCCTACTTACGAGCTACCTACTATTGCGGGCATGGCACCACGCATGTTCAGCACATTTATAGACAGCGGTATGCGCAAGGGCATCCCTAAAGAATTATGGGGTGGAGTAATCACTATTTATAAAGACGGTGAAGCGGTTCAAAAATTTACAGGTAATGAAAGCCCGAATAACTCACGTGTTGTACTTATTAATAGCAGTGGCGAAATTTTATATTTTTACGACCGTGGTTTTTCGGTAGATGCGTTAAATAAATTAAAAGCGAGTATAGAATAATTGATCCTAAAAGTTAGTTTAGGCTAATGCATATTTAAGGCTTTATAAGTTACTAATCCGATCTGTTATTTATCTTATAAAAGCAGTTTTTAAAATGAAATAAATGATGGTTATATGCTGATTTTATTAGCCTTTATTTATTTTAGGATGAAATATAAGAACATCGCTTTAATACCAAAATCTGATTGTAAGTTGTATTTGGTTTCGGTAATGTGGTGTAAATGTTTCAAGGACGAAATTTATGCTAGATAAAAGCTCAGTATTTGTAAAAACAACATTTCAAACATCTTTTCACTCACATAATTACACCGCTATTTTAAGAACGCTTCAAGCGTTGTTTAGTGATGTTAAAATGGATGATGCTGTGCCTAAAACTGAGCAGCGAGCTAATTATGATTTGTTTTTAATCGATGGTGCTAAAAGCAAATGGCAAGACCTCATTCCTGCAGATCTTATTTGTTTAGCTAAACACTATAACGTTGTCATTTTTAATGTTGATAGAGAAGATGTATGCGAGCAAAACTTATTGCTTAACCATTTTAATGGCGTTTTTTATAAATCAGATGCACCAGAAGATATTTTTAAAGGATTACTTCGGGTTAATACTGGCGAGCTTTGGTTTACACGCAAAGTGATTTCAAAAGCATTTAACGATATTTTAGCCGTAGCATCATCGTTTAATAGCCTACACGACGACATCGAATTAAAGCAGGAAGATTACGATCATTTAACAAAGCGTGAAAAGTCTGTTATTCATTTAATTGCACAAGGTGCGAGTAACCATACAATTGCTGATAAACTTAATATTAGTGACCATACTGTAAAAACACATCTTTATAGCGCGTTTAAAAAAACGAACTCACGCAATAGAGTAGAACTTGCTAATTGGGCTCAGCGCTACGTTTCTGTTTTATTGCCAATGGGTAAATAGTTTCTTTTAACTAAATTTAATACTCCTAAAGTAATAAAAGCCTAGCTATGCTGGGCTTCTATCATTGTGAGGCTACAATATAAACTAAGCTTTTTTATACGGGTGTGTTTTAAGCCAGTGCTCGGCGATTTGCTCCCGCGTGGCAAACCAAACCTGCTCATGCGAGCGGGCATATTCTAAAAACCGTGCTAATGCTTTTATTCTTCCAGGTCTGCCAATTAAGCGGCAATGCAAACCTATCGACATCATTTTAGGGGAGTTTTCACCTTCTGGATCGCCTTCCTCGTATAGCGTATCGAATGCATCTTTTAAGTAATTAAAAAATTGATCCCCTGCATTAAAGCCTTGAACAGCAGCAAAGCGCATGTCGTTTACATCAAGCGTGTAGGGCACTATTAACTGTGGTTTACCTTCTTTAATACTGTAAAAGGGCAGGTCGTCGCTGTAATCGTCGGCGTCATATAAAAATGTGCCATTCTCAACAACAAGGCCTGCGGTATTTGGGCTAGTTCGGCCGGTATACCAGCCTTTGGGCTTTTTACCTGTAAGCGTTTTAATGACATCAATGGCTTGTTGCATATGCTCGCGCTCAGTTTGTTTATCAATGTTTTGATAATTAATCCAGCGCAGGCCATGGCTTGCAATTTCGTGGCCTGCTTCAACAAAGGCTTTAGCTACATCGGGGTGGCGCTCAAGGGCCATCGCCACTGCAAAAATGGTGACCGGTATATCGTATTTTTTAAAGAGTTTAAGTAAACGCCATACACCTGCTCGCGAGCCATATTCGTAAATAGACTCCATGCTTATATGGCGGTCTTCTACATGCGGGGCACTGACTATTTCAGATAAAAATGTTTCGGCTGCTGCATCACCATGCAATACACAGTTTTCGCCGCCTTCTTCGTAATTTAATACCACTTGTACAGCTATACGGGCTTTATTGGGCCAATTTGCATGTGGTACATCAGGGCCATAACCAATTAAATCGCGCGGGTAGTTTTTAAATTGCTCGCTCATGTTATTGCTCCTTTTTAAGTGCGCTGAGCCAAGAGCCTAGCGTTTCGCGCTCTGCGTCAGTCATTTTGGTCATATTGGCCAGTGGCATGTCTTTGGTTATAACCGCGCGGGTATGAATAAGCGTGCTGGCCTTTTTTACATCATTAATAGAGTCGAGCTTAAAGCCAAGTGGCGCTGCTTGAAAAAGCTCAGAGGTGGGTGTTTCGCTGTGACACCCAGTACAGTGTTTGCTAATTATATCCCACGCTTGTGCGTCGGTAATACTTGTTTGTAAAGGCGCGCTTTCGCCTGCATTTGTTGGTGTACTGGGCCAAGGGGCTATGGCGAGCATAAGAGCAAAAAAGGCGGCAATACCGCTTACAAGTACTGAGGGTTTATTAATACCTTGATGTTTTAAGTTAAAATAATGGCGTATCCACATACCAATACCAAACAGCGCAATTAAAATAAGCCAGCCAAAGTTGTGGCTATACGTGTAAGGAAAGTGGTTGCTCAGCATTATAAATACCACGGGTAACGTGGCGTAGTTATTATGAATAGAACACAGCTTTGCCTTTAAACCTGGCGCTGAATCAGGGATTCTACCGGCTTCTACTTCACTTACCATATAGCGTTGCCCTGGCATAATAATGTGATACACATTACCCACCATACACGTGCCAATAAGTGCACCTACATGAATATACACAGCGCGGTCGCTAAATAATTGATCAACC